>Ga0209700_108139_pt1 | contig 13822 bp, 8 predicted proteins | sample SiratroredBW_FD_187528 | JGI IMG/M metagenome (GOLD analysis project Ga0209700, IMG submission 187528) | Root nodule microbial communities of legume samples collected from California, USA - Siratro red BW (SPAdes) (version 2) | ecosystem: Host-associated > Plants > Roots > Nodule | place: USA... | reverse complement strand
CAACTTGAACTTCAAACTTACTCCCACAACACACATTTCTAGATCCTAGACTCAAGTCTTCAAACTTCAAGAAATCTTCATCCATCCTTCACATGATCTAGAGCATCTTCACTTGGTTGAATTCATAAAATCACTGCAGCAGTCCACCGGTGCTAACAGTATTGATGCAAGTATTAGACTTTGATAAACATGCTTAATATTAATATTAACGTGTCTTCTTATATTAATGTGTCTTCTTATAAGGGTTTTACTATTCTAACAAAACTTCTTGAAAATGTTTTAATTGAGACCGTAAATGTTGTTGAGGTGTTGTTAAAATTACTTCTTGTTAACAAGAGTCTAATCCCAGAGTTGTATGATTGATTGATATATATGAATTTTCTTTGAAATCTATATATGGACATTTATTCCTACTAACCATCTAGCAACGTCTGGATATGTTTGGAGTGGAAACAATATTGCATAACAGATCAACTCCAATCATTTTCGACAAATCAAAATGTTGAAAATGCTATAATGTTTATGTCATTATTAACATTTTTAGACGACGAATCTTTTTCATACGTGGAACCCGAAGGAGATTTATACAAAGAGAATGAAGATGACGAGTTCTTCTTTCAAAGTAACCTCCCAAAATTATCAAATGAGCTTTTATCTTTTTAAATAATTCCTACTTTTCGACATAATCAAACTCTGTAGAATGTTTAAAGAATTCAATATAAATGTATTATTGAATCATTATCTTCTTAGTGTGAACATTAATCTTGGTTGCAATGAATAGTTTGTTAGAGTTGAGTCTGTATTCGATGAAGTTGTTCTAAATAAGAGGTGGCGGCGCTTGTTTTTGTGTGTCATGGCCTTGGTGGTAAACAACTAACTGGGTTGATTGAATAAGAGAGTCAACAAGCATTAATAAAGGACAATAATGTAGCACCGTTTCGCAATTAATGGTTCTTTATGACATGATTTATTGGTTGGAAGTTTTATACTATTAGAATTCCAATGCCACTTATGAATTTTTCTAAAAGATTCTTAATATGTAATAATGTACTTGCTGTTCGTGCACCAAAAACTTAATGTAGCTGTTCGTGCTCATAATATTTAAACAAAAGGGTCTAATTAGTGACACAATGCAAGTATTTTAGTTTTCATGAATTTGAAATTTGGAATTTTACTTTTCATAAAAATTTTGTTTGATTTTTTATTCCAATAAAAAAATATATGATTTAGACTTTTGGTTTTTTTCTAATATATCTATTTTTTTTTTCATTTTGAATCTAATATTTTTTTTATTTTGGATTAAAAACTTTGATTTTTTTATAAGACTAAAAACAAATTCTCTATATATTCAAGAACAAAAGTAAAATATATATATATATATATGGGAACTAGGACGAAAGACGAAAAATAAAATATGATTATTGGGACCACAACGCATTTAAATTTAAGAAACAGGAATCGTTCTTTTCAAGATTGTGTTTTTACATAGGTTCCTCGTAAAATTATTCCCGTCGATGAGGGAAGTGGGGGAATTTAACTTTTACGAGTTAATTTCTTCCCACAACAGATATCATCTAAATTTTTATTTAAAGATAAATTTTAAAAGAATGAAAAGTAGAAAGTTTATGTATGGAGGATAGATATTTATTTATTTTATTTCATTTTGAAATTTTATTTTTCTAAAAAAATTATTTATTTAAATTTTCCTTAGAGAACAATGTAACCAGAGGTATCTCAAATTTACAACAAGAAAATAAGAATTATAGATTGATCAAAAGTACGATTTAGAGGCTTAATATCTATTAAGATTTTAATTCATTTCTTTTTCTCTTCTCGTAATGGTTTATTACGGTAGATGTTATTGGTGTAATATTTGATATTTGAATAATTTGTATATGAGAATATTTAAAATGTCATGAAAAACTTTAGCTCATAAGCACGTTACCTCTGTACATAAAACTTATAATTATTATATCAGAGGTTTTATAAATGTGATACATTGTAACTGGTACATTGGTATTTCAGTGTGTTGTGTCTATTAAAACTTACGGTTCAAAGGCTTTTCATCAGATGCAATCATAAACTGTTGTTTCTTAACAGGATGAAATATAACTTGCTGGGAATTTTTCGGTGCACTTCAAATTTGGATGCTATTCAAGAATAATCCATATATGCAAACTAGCAATGAGACATGAAATGTGATGCCCATAAACCATACTAGTGAATGGTATGACAACACGAGTCTAAGGCTAAAACTTTAGTATAGGTCGTGGAATCTGAAGATGTTTAACGCATCAGAGGCTAACGTTTAAAGCAGATAGAGGAGGTCTCTTGGTCTGGTGTTGTTGTATCTAAGTGAAATTCAAAGACAGTGATGAGATGATTGAGCCTTGGAATGGAAAAGCAGCTGAACTGATAAACTAGAGTAGTAGTCAAAACAAATTAATACCCCTTAGCCCAAAATTGAGTGATTAACTCTATAGTGACTTAATGCAATCCAAAAGAGTGACTAAGCCTAGAATCAAGCTCATCCGAAGGAGAGATAGTGAGTATGTCTATAGTCCCATTTATATGAATATTTAGTATTTTTTGCTGAAAAAAAATTCTTATAAACTTTCCTTAATCATCGTCCTTTCTCTCTTAAAATAAGTCTAGATGATCTCCAAAAATAATGAAGTGTTAAATAACTTCTGATGCATAACTCGCAACTTAAATCCAGTCCATTAAAAATAGAACGAAGAGCACCATTCTTCATAGATTAACACATGGTTTTTGATCCAGGATTGCAGATCTAGTATTCCAGATATGGTTTTAACTAGCTAGGTTCCTTGTGTATATGATTGGTTTTTAGCTGGAATAATGTATAAAACTTTTCAGTACTTGACTGTTACGTTGGAATTGTTTTTAAAATAAAATACATTGTTTTAGTTCTCATAACCTAAACAAGCTCTATGAGTGAACTATATAATGTGGTCAGTATTTGACTATGAACTTAGCTCTTATACTTCCATCATATATATATATATATATATATAATGAGATTGTGAACAGGGGCATCTTTGGGTGCAAGTAAGATATTTTTAGCTGATTTGAGATTGCCTTGACTTGTTACGGGGGTACTTGCCATGAGTTCTGATCGTAGTGGGGCTTGTTGCTGTAAGGCTTATTTTTGTAAATATGTTTGAATTGCATCACAGTTATAAGTTATAATTTAATAACAATAGTTATTTTATTGTTTAATATTTAATCATTGCATGTCTTGCTAAATAATATACTACATAGTTGATGAATGTATGGACTACGAACAAACAATTAACCTTTGAAAATTACTTTAATTTTTGGTTAATTGAACAAAAGAAGAAACTAAAAGAGGGAGTAATGCCTTAAAAATTGTGTACATAGTAATACCTACTCAAACACTATTACTAAATGACATTAAAATTGAATTTACTCTTTTAGGTTAATCTTTTCATTGATATAATCTCTTGATTAAATTAGTGTATATTGAGTTTTTTAAACATTTTTAAGTTAGGATGACTACACACCTCTATGTGAATACAAAAACTTTTTTAAATTATACTAAGTTAATTTACCCTTGAGCTTAAGACCACTTAGAAATCAAAGAAATACTCTCAACAGAAGTACATTTAAGGCTCACTTTACTGTGGTGTAGAATTACAAGCAATTTTGGCACAGCTCAACTAATAAATTATAATTGCATGTATATCGGTATATACCTTAAATGGAGTAGACTCTCACTAAATAGAATAAACACTTAGCTTGTACAACTTTATAAAATATATTTTTCTTTGTTCTCTTGTTCTATATTTCATATTCAAATTGATACATATTTTGAAGAAAATAGTTGTTACGAACTTTGAATAGAAATTCTAAATATAGTTAATCTTCATTTTTACATTTTCTTTTTAGACACTCTATATGAAGATTTTTTATATGATTTTGATCCTGCATAAAAATTGATTGATTCTGTAAAGGAAACAATTCAAATGCAGATTTGAATATTCTCAATTAAAAATAAAGTCTAAGTTTAATTTTTGAAAGCTTTTCATTACATATTCAAATTAAACATTATTTAAAAAACTTCTTGAACATTGATTTTTTTAAAACTTATCAGAGAAATTCTCTCAATTCTTTCCAAATCCATATAGGTAATTAATTATAGAATGTGTTAAGTTAAATTTGATTTTAAAAGCAATTAAGAGAATGAATCAAATTAGAACCAGTTCACAGGCTTCCAGATATATACAAAATTGTCTCAAAGAAAATCTAATCTGGATATTGATTCAATTATTTTTAAAAAGATATGCTTAATTAGTCATTTACAGCATGAAATATCTTTAAAACTAAAAATAAAATTATTTTAAAAAAATTAAATAATCATTATTTAAAAATTGAATAAAATAATACAAAAATAAAATTATTAAAATATCTACACTTATTAAATAGAAAATGAATAATTAAATTAATTATAAATATTAAAATATTTTATTTATTGAAAATAATAAAAACTTAAATCAATATAAAATATTAAATATCTATATTTTAAATTTTTATTTCAAAATAAAATATCTAAAGAAATTTAAAAAAATAATTCAGAAATCCTACCAAATTTCTCTTTCTTCAATTGCTCAAAGATCAGCTTCAAGAAAGTGAGAAGTCGGTTTCCAAGTAACATAGTGGTTGGTTTTAAAAAATAAAATGTGGTGACAAAAAACTTTTTTCAGTAATAAATTGTATCCAAAAGTAAGACACATTATAAGCTAACACACTATTAGACAACCTTCAAATATTGGCCAATTGGTGGAATATAGTTATTTCAATAAATCTTGGACAAGATAATCTTCACATAAAATCTTTTAAAATCTTGTGCCTTGGTGCTTTCCATCCATTCAAAAACTGTCAAAGTCTTTTCAAAATAATGATGCTGACCTTGTTCACACATACATAGAATTAGGTCGAAATTTGGTTCACTTCATACACTTGTGCCGCAAAATCTCCGGCGGCGCAACAGATTCAAAATAAACGTACGTAATTGATTGATGAGGTTCGAAACAGATCGACACAGATCACAATAATGGTTGATTTCCATTTTCAGACAATTTTCTCAAAAGCATGTGAACATGTGGTTCCACATTTACTTCTTCAAAATCATCACTGTATTAGTTCTTTTCAACTTTGTGACTTTCTTCAAATATTATGCTTCATTATTTACACTTGGAGGAGATGTGTTTTTCTTGACCCTCGCTGAAAACGTTGTCTTGTCTAGATTCTACCAGGAATGTCTCAAACAATCAACATTAATTTTTAATAGATTAATATACAAACTGAATTAAGAATTCATTATACGGGGTTAAACTATATGATGATTTCTTAAATTTTAATTTACTTAAAAGAAACAAGTAGATATGTTTCTCCATTTTATTTTTGATGAAAAGCTAATATATATATTAATAGTTTGGCACACAGCTAATTCATAGCTCTTATACTAACAATTCGTGGGCATGCCACAGAACATATCTTAGGTACAGCATAGCTTCTTAGGTTTCACACGTCTTCCGGCCACATTTCTAATGGGGCAATAAATTCTTGAAGTCTATCCTTTACCCTTGTGGTCTCCACTCCAACTCTTGATATTTTAACCTGACACAATACAAAACAGATCAAATTAAGTGAAAATTTTAGTTACCTATTTAGAAAACAGAATTTTGTTATAGTTTTGTTTCTAAAAGAACGTTTTAGAAAATAAAAATAAAAATATATATTTAAATTAATTTTGGTCTTGATTTCTAAAAGAGAGGGTATTGTGTATAATAGAAGAAATTTTTCGTTAAGGAAATGAGACTCCAATGGTTTGAAAAAATATACATTTACAAGTTTGAAAAACAAAGAAGAAAATTTGATCAGGTAATTGAATTCTTGTTAACTTGTAGACAAACATTTCTTGTGGCAAAAGTTTAAGAAAAAGAGCAATGAAAGAGAAAACACATAGTTGAATAAGATTGATGATGTAATAAAAGAATGTAGAATTTTACCTGAGCGTGGACAACGTAAAATATCTTGTCGCCGACAGTTGAGAAGCTTGCGGTGACAACTTCAGCACCTTCTTCCTCAAGAACATTAATTACTTCGTACAACATGAATGTCTTGTTCAACCCACTCACCAGAATCACTTCGATGCCGGAACCCAAGTCTCTTAGCTCCAGTACTGGCAATTTGGTGTTAACGTTTTCATCCAACTCTTTTCTATCACTGCTTTGGTTTGACATGGCTTTCTCCTTCTGCCTCTTCAATCTCTCTATTCTCTCTCTCATGTGTGTGATATACTTTGCTGCAAGATCCAGCTGGTCCTGCTGCCCTAGCATCAGCTGAAAACATTCAATAAGTTAAGGATATGTTTGGTATATAATTCAAGAAACAGTTAGGAATGTGTGTGGTGCGTCATTCATGTACTAAATTTCACATATGAATCCTGAATTGGGGACTTCAAACGTGGAATCAAACATGAATGCTCATTTTCACATTGTTAAACACAAACAAAGAAAGAATTTGTGTTTTCGAAAAAGAAAGTGCTTTTAACGATCCCAATTGAGATGTAACAACTGGGTGAAGAGTTCAAACAACAGGGGTGGCAAAAAAGTGAAAAGATGAGTGTTTTTTGTTAGTTTTTTTGTGGGTACCTTGGATTTGGGTGGTTTGAGGTTGGAAGGGATAAGAGAACCAAGCTGATGGCAGAGGGATTTCATGACGATTCTTCGGTTTCTTTCGATGGTTTTGCGATCAAGTTTAGTGGAATCATCGCTGGCGCTTGCTAATCTCTTCTTCATCTTGATCGATTGTGAGGTTATTTCATGAATTGTGTGAAACAAATAGGAAGCAAAGTAGTGAGTGTATAAAGTGTGATGTAAAAGATAAGATGAAAGAAGAAAGATTGATAAATTGGAGTGTTCAAGAAGTTGAGGTGTTTATATAGATGAAACGTGTGGTCTGTGGCTGTGTGGGTGTCACACACACATGGAAGTGCCCTGTCGGGAACCTTACAGCCTGGATTCATTCTCATTGACTGGAACATCAGGAATAAGGCTAAATCCTTTTCTATAATTATTTTTATTATTTACCTATAAACAGTTATTTATGCAAGTAATATGTGTGTGTGTGGTTTTTTATGGTTTCTACACTTGTTTGAATTTAAGCTTTTGTGGACAAGATTCACTAGGTATTGAAAACGACAAGGAACAAAGGGATAGAATGACTCTAAATTTTTTTCTAGCATTATAATTAATCTTCTGACATATAAATCTTTTACAATATTGGTAAGATATAAATATTTTCTGTAAAGGATTTACTTCGATACATTAATGTAAATGAGATTTTAACTACGATTAAATAGATATTTAATTAATTTTTAATTATTTTAATATAAGATTTGTTAAAAAGGAGTTTCAGTGATGATTAAAATTTATAGTTGTATCCCCAGTACAACACAAGTTTTAATTCAAATTATCATTGTAATGTGAGAGAAGATGATAGTTCTTGTACCGATTCTTGTGTCATATTACCAATTTTTTTATTTATATTGTGTGTTGTCAAAATTATCATTAATGGTCTCTTTGTTTGAACAGATAGATCTGAGGGCAGCCATAACGAAAGTTGTAAAATCGGAAAATAAAAATATAAACTATGTCAACTTTTTTTTCTTCTAACATTTTACGAAGATGTGTGAGGAATGAATGTTTTTTATTTTTTAAATAATTAATTTTATTATTAACTTATTAACATTTATATTTATATTATAATAAAATAAATATAATTAATTATATTATATAATATAATAATAATACTTATTAATATTAAATATTATTATTAAAATAATAATAAATTTAAGAAAATTATAAAATAATAATAATAATAATAAAATATTAATGAAAAAAGTATTAATAATAAATTTATAAATAATAATAAAAATAAGATAATTATAAAAATAATTATATTTAATTTTAAATTAATTTTAATTTTAATTTTATTTATTAAAAAATATTTTATCAACTATATCTGTCACATCATTTACAAACCTTTTGTAAATTTTTCTTTTTTTTTTTCACCATTTATCCTTTCATCCAAACAATCTAACATTTTACATACTTTTCTTCCAAATTTACCCTTTCAACTAAACACAACCTAAAAGTAACATATACTAAAAACTATCGTTATATATTTACCGGTTTTTTGTTTTATATCTCAAACATTCATTCAATCAAATATTAAATCGATTATTCATATACACAATTTATTAAGTTTTAATATGTACTTCTCATCATACTACAAACAAAATTATAAAAAATATACAATCTAATATTATTTTGAATCAATTTTATATAACATAATTAAAGTCCAAAACTATACTGAATCAATATATAATTTACTAAAATCATATTTAAAGTATTAAAACAAGATTAAAAGTGTTATAAAAATTAACTATCAAAATATTATATATTGACAAAATACTTTATTTGATGTGATAATATTTCTCATTCTAATAACTGTGTTTCATTAAAAAAACTGTAATATATATATATATATATATATTGTATTAGTGTAATCTCAACCTTTATCAATTTCAGTTTATATCATATTTATAATTTTTAGTTTCTTTATTACATTGCAATCATAAGAAATATAATTAAATCAATTCATTGACATACAAAAGTGAAAAAATAATGTGATTAAAATACTTTCAGTTGATCACGTTTGTCAATGACTAGAAGATGACTTACTTGACTTCAAATCTCTCAATGGTCAAAAAAAGATATGAACAAACTTCATATAAACTTATCCTTTTAAGAAGAAAAGAGATAACAACTTGCTAATTGTTGAAACAATGCTAAAATCTTTATGTGGTATTAAAAGTTTTGTAAAAAATATTGTTGTGTTCATTAAGGACGTAATAGAGTGTTTATACCTTGTATTCACCAAAAGACATTAATTCTTTATAGTGAGTGAACCTTATTACCATTTAGATCACATCTTTATACGTCCTATTTGTTTAGGCGTAATTGTTCTCCAAACAATACTCTATCTTAGTCAAAAGTGATTGTATTCTAAACAATACTTTGTGGGTTAGTCATGAGTAATTAAGATTCAAAAATAATTTTTAGTCAGGAGTGGTAGCGCTAAAAAAACTCAGGAATTTTAACCAGAAATGATTGTGTCCAAACAATACTTGGAATTTTAACCAGGAGTAGTTGAATTCCAAATAACATTCAGTTTATAACTTGTAACAATAGTCTGTGTTGTGAAACTCAATCAATTGATTGAGAACTAACACATAATCAATGTTATTAGACAAACCAATTTAAAAATCACAATGTAAATCTTTTTTTCCTCATTGTTATTCATCACATATTATCACATTATCTTAATGAAAGAAGAAGAATTTTTCAAACTAAGTTTTTAAAATGTTATTGCTTGATGTATCATTTGTTAAAGTAAAATTATTCATTGACTTTGCATAAGTAGACAATAGTTTCTGAAAATTTTAAAATTTCTTAAAACACAATTCAACTCTCCTTATTTGTGTTTTTTTAGTTTGTTTTTCCAATATCTAAGGTTAATGTAATGTGTTAAAAAAATTATTTTTCTTATTAATCTATTATTTATTTAAAGAATTTAAGGGGTTTTTGTGTAAACAAAATCACATAGTGGTGTGATCAAGTAGATATAATCTATAGTTTTCAAATGATGCTTAAATTGAAAATAGTTATGACAAGATATTTAAATAATTAACCATAACTTATTGAATAAAAATGGACTTATTCGTAAATATATTGAGTGACAAAAATTTGTTTCCCTTTTCACCAAGTTGTTTGATATGTATGTTTGAGTTTTTTTTATTACTTATCAGATGAATAAATTTAGGGTCCATAAATTCATACATGTCATGTTTCCTTTATTCACACATACTCAAAATATATACCTAAATTACTTAAACCATAATCAATTATATATATATATATATATATATATATATATATATATATATATATATATATATATATATATATTGAAAATTTTAAAGAATTTACCTCATACACAATTACATAACTTGTTGTTTAATGTAATTCCAAGATATTACACATGTGTATATAGAATGAGACACTATTTGGTCTTGCCAAATAAAAATGGTGTACCACATGACACTTTTCTTAGGTTTGTACTTATGAAAAATATCAACCTCCACTAATGTGACCACTTGTTAATACATAATTGTTTATTCTTTTAGATAGGAAGCTTTATTTCATGTTTCTAAACGATAGACAAAAAAAATAGACAAAAAGACAAAAAGTACAGGAACGAAAAAAAAAATAGACAAAAGAACAAAAAAATATGCAAGTAATTATTAAAAAATGCGAAAAATTAATAACAAAATATGACCTTGGAACTTCTCGTATAACAAAAGGAAAGATATTTTCGCTGAAATATAATATATATTTTGGATTATTTCAGAAATAAATTAATTATGTCGTAAACTTTACAATATATATATATATATATATATAAAGAAATAATGGATTACATATTTTTAACTTAATCAATTATATTATTTTTTTATTAATATTTGCATTTTTAATTATTACATAAAATAAATAATTAAACAATTTTATTTTTAACTTTTTTTTTTACTTTCTCATTTTTCATTATCTCATTGAAATAAAGCACGTTGGTTTTATTACTGCACCCGAAAAAAGAAAACTATGGATGACTGCTTAATGCATATATATTATTTTATTATGTTGTAAAATATTAAATTAAAAATGAGTTTAATATCTTAAAATATTAGAACATTCGTACTGAAATTATATCAACCGACCAAGACAAGGTTTGGAGTATAAGAAAGATAGTGAATGACGAGTGAAATCTGACAACGAGGAGAGGGATGACTCAGAACGAAACAGCCCCACGTATCTCTATTTTCGAACAAAACTTGCAGTCAAAGACAAGAAAAGTGTTACAAATCAAAATAATTGATTTTGTTCTCATACATTCATACATAGATATTCATCTACTCTTCTAGATGTGCAAAACTAGACCTAGGACATTCCAATTTTTGTAATGTCATTGAGATGAATGAATAAATATTTATGACTTTATCTTTGTTCATGAGATTCATTTATAATGCATTGAATTTTGAGGATACGCATGGTTAATTTATAACAATTCTTTTAATTATGATCTTTTTCTCATATTTCATCTTTGATTTTCAGTAGGATTTTATCTTTTGTAACCTAGTATTTAAAAAGTCAACATTTACATTCTTCATAATTTTGTTTTTTGTTATTGTCTTATTCACTTAAAACTCCAAATTAGTCTAAACACAATCTTCTAGTATAAGTCTTATTTTTCTATAATAAAAACAAAAAAACAAATTACTTTTAAAAAGACAAACTCAAAAACTTCTTTCAAACTATATTTATTATACAAAAGTTTATTTTGATGCTTAATTAACGCAAATTCATTCATCCAAATAAAAATAAAATTTTCAACATTTCTAATCAAGATAAAATTATCCATAACTTTATTTATTTTAAAGTCGGAATAAGTTTACAAATTTATTATTCAAAAACAAATATACACTATTATTTCAATATACTTAATATAATATATACTTAATATAATTTCTCATCGTTTAATATACTTTAAATATTTCTTCTTTCTTTCTCTTTTTTAAAACATTTCTTCTTTCTTTCTCTTTTTTAAAACAAAATCATGATAAAGTTTTGAATTTCAAAACGCATAATATCAATGCAGTGACTAATCCCAGCTATGCTATCATTGTTGTCTATAAAAAATTTATTTTTTTAGTTTTAATTCGAATGATTTCTTTTGATATATTTAATATACTTTTACATCTCTTTAAAATCGGGTGAAAGTCAATTTAAATACTCATTCTTCTCTTAACGGATTGAAATCATTCCAATACATATTTTTTTTCTTTATATTTTCATTCAATCAAATAGATTTTATCTCCATTCATTTCTTTTATATATATTTTCTTTCACTCTCTATTGCTTTTCTCTTTATTAATTACAGTATACGAGTATTAATTGAAACATGTTCTACAACTATTTAGCTTAAAAATGTTAGTATTATTATTATATTTTTCCACAAATGTTAGTATTATTATTATATTTTTCCACAAATATCTGATACAGGTATGTTAGAAACCGTGTTGGGGTTGGTGTGGTCCCTTCCTATTTGACATTTACGCAGATTTTGACAATAAATAAACAACATTTACTATGATGTGAGTTGTTCATTTCAAGATTAACATCACTGAATACGTATGCTTGAGGATGTGCATGTTTTGACTTTACCATCCTATTCCGACCACAACAACACCTACGAAAACCACGCTTTCACAGAGGAATCTTAACTTTCATATTTATCCTTTTCCCGACAAATTATCAACTCTATTATCATTTCATTTTTAAATTATATATTATGTTATTCACTATTATTTTCTTCTAAACATTTAATATATATTGTTCTTTTTTTAAAAATTTTGGTATTCTCGTGACCATGATTATTCTATTTCTTTCACTAGAATTAACGAAAAATTGATTATATGGAAAAGGATAATTATAACTGTGGGACATTTACATTTGAGACTCTTATGTTTCAGACAAGAAAGTTTTTGAGGAAACATGTGACTTTGATTGAGTCTTCTTAATATACTACTAGAGAAACATTTATTATCTCCAAATTTTCTGAAAAAAAAAAATGATTGATAGAAAATAGTTACACTTATAACTGTAAAATATCTAACGCAGAAAATACCTTGCGTATTTTTCTGAGAATCTATTTTGAAGACAATACCTGCAAAATTTCTTGTGCAAAGTTATTTGTAAGAAACCGTTGTTAAAATTTGCAGATTTTTCTGCATCGATGATAATTATATGTTTGTTTTTAGGAGTAAAAATCTGCAGTAAAAATATTACAAATTATTAATTATTTGTTACAGAATTTGTTTGATATATAAATTTCTAGACAATATTATTTTAATAGATAGTAAAGAAGTAGATTTTATCTGTAAATTTTAAGATTACGTATATGTTAATTATTTTTTACAAATAAAAATTCACAGAAAAACTATTAGAATTATAAATTATATTTTAGAGATCTTTTAGAAATATAAATTTGTAGATAATAACATTGTAATAACTGAAAATATATATATATATATATATATATATATATATATATATATATATATATATAAAAATATAAAAATAAATAAAAATATATATATATATATATATATATATATATATATATATATATATATATATAACGTTTTCCTTCTTCCTCATCGGAACTTTAAGTTTCTATCTCACGTTTTTGCTCTTGTTAGAATTATAGAGAAAATATGAATATCATTTATTTTTGTTAATCAAGAAAGATTTGGTCAAAAAGCTATATTTTTTTTTATTCTGATCTCTCAAATATATATACTGTAATTACAAGCTGTCAGGTTGAATTTCAACCTACTAAATTAGCTAAACTGTCCTATTTACATTTACAGCTAATTAAGAGGATAAATATTAAATATAAATATACAATCTCAAGAGAATTATTTCTAATAATTAGTTCATTAATGCCACATTTGGTAATCAACAATAACAGAATTACACGAAACTAAAGGAAGAGAAAGACTTTGAGGCAATGAGAACTGAATTGGGAAAAGACGTCCAAGTTTAGGCCCCTTCGCGATTATCTTCCCTGATTGTTGGTCCTGCACAAGACAACC
>Ga0209700_108138_pt1 | contig 13832 bp, 7 predicted proteins | sample SiratroredBW_FD_187528 | JGI IMG/M metagenome (GOLD analysis project Ga0209700, IMG submission 187528) | Root nodule microbial communities of legume samples collected from California, USA - Siratro red BW (SPAdes) (version 2) | ecosystem: Host-associated > Plants > Roots > Nodule | place: USA... | reverse complement strand
CCTACATACAAAAAATAAACAATTATACCAAAAAAGTACAAGTTATCAGAATTTTTAATTAATTAATATGGACAAATACCTTCGATCCGGAACTTTGAGTTGTTGTCATTGTTATGCTTGCATAACATGTTAATAAACAAATTACGTCGTTACTCAACAGTACAATATAATGAACAACAAAAATAATAGAAACCCAGATAAGTGGTTAGCTCAGTTCACATAAGTGATTCGCTGTGTGTAATTCAGATAAGTGTAATTTTGGAACACATACGTAATCATTCCATGGCTTTTTAATCAGTCCAACAAGACTGCAGCAGCAACTGGATGGTACTATTGACCTGGAAGTTCACCACCCAACATAAATATTTCTTTAAGAATCCTAAGTGTATCACTGAGTATGACATCCGAGAACCCACAAGCACCAAAACCTACTTCACAGAGTGAGTTTTTTGATTTCTAAAGAAACAAGTTGGCATGAATACCTCACTTGGTCAAATAGTAACACTACAAAATACCTGCTGAAGTCTGGTTAGACCGATTTTGTAAAGGACAATAACTTAAAAGCAAGAAATGTATGTGTATTTGAGAAAATTAAGAAGACAGGAATTGCGATTTAGAGATGTTATTTTCATATCTGGCCTATATGACAGAAAAATAACAAGGTTAAAACCAAAACCATGCCTTTTTAATTTTTTCAAACACACATACATTTCCTGCTTTCAAGTCACAGTCTTTGCAAAATCAGTCCAACAAGACTGCAGCAGCAACTGTATGGTACTATTGACCGTGAAGATCACCACCCAACATAAATATTTCTTTAGGAATCCTAAGTGTATCACTGAGTATGACATCCGAGAACCCACAAGCACCAAAGTGGTTAGCCCAGTTCACCTAAGTGGTTCGCTCAGTTCAAATAAGTGGTTCGCTGTGTGTACTTTTGGAACACACACATTTGTTTGAGGGGTGAAATGTCTAAGTGGTTCGCTCAGTTCAAATAAGTGGTTCGCTGTGTGTACTTTTGGAACACACACATTTGTTTGAGGGGTGAAATGTCTAAGTGGTTCGCTCAGTTCAAATAAGTGGTTCGCTGTGTGTAATTTTGGAACACACAGATGTGTCTCAGGGGTGGAATGTCTAAGTGGTTCGCTCAGTTCAAATAAGTGGTTCGCTGTGTGTACTTTTGGAACACACAGATGTGTCTCAGGGGTGGAATGTCTAAGTGGTTCGCTCAGTTCAAATAAGTGGTTCGCTGTGTGTACTTTTGGAACACACACATTTGTTTGAGTGGTGAAATGTCTAAGTGGTTCGCTGTGTGTACTTTTGGAACACACATGGGTCTTAGGGGTGGAATGTCTAAGTGGTTCGCTCAGTTCAAATAAGTGGTTTGCTGTGTACTTTTGTAACACACAGATTTGTTTGAGTGGTAAAAGCACTAAGTGGTTAGCTCAGTTCATCTAAGTGGTTCGCTGTGTCTAGTTTTGGAACATACACGATGTGAACAAACCCATGACCATAAACAAATCAAACGTCGACACCATCAACCCAGAACACATCAAGAAACAATTTTTTTTCGCGTACAGGCATAACCAGAAAGCAATATCAAACCATGTGAATAAATCCTAAACCGTAAACGAAGCAAACATCGACACCAGCAACCGAGAACACAGCAAGATCTCATTTTTCGCATACATGCATAGCTAGCAAGCAAAACCAAATCATATGAACAAACCCTAAACCCTAAACGAAGCAAACATCGACACACAACAAGCATGTTTCATACCAAAAAAGCTTAGGATTTAGGGTCAATACCACCAATGCAAACGGTAAAGCTTCGACGGTGGGGAAAAGGAAGGCGAAAAAATGAGATCTGCTTTTCCCTCTCAAATTGCCCTGCATTTTTCAGATGGCAAATGACAAAAGACACCCTTTGCAAAAAGACAAACATGAACCACGTAATCAGAAAACCATTTGTGTTTCTCTTTCTTTGCCACGCAGGACGACACTGCCACGTCGGAGTATCAAATGGAGGTAAGAGAAAAAGGAGTGTCAAACTATCATTTTCCATATATATATATATATATTTGACCTTTGTAATCATTAGCTAAAATTCATATCAATATTTCCACATTTTCTAAGTACATTCATAATTAATAAAAAAAGTAACTATTACGGAAAAAGTATACTAATAATTAATTTTTATTAACTATTAACATCTAAAACTAAAATAAAATATTACAATATAATGACAAATGACCATATATAATAAAATTAACTTAAACTATAATCAGCATTAAAAACAATATGGATAAATATTTTTAGCTGACTTAAAATGTATAAAAATAAAAAAAAAAATTAATTAAAAATATTATATATATAATAAAGTTGATTTTGATTTTTATGATAATCATCTTAAAAAATATAAATAATTTTTATTGAAAATTTATAAGATTTAAAAAATTATAATTTAATTACAAATGATCATATATCCTCAAATTAGTTTTAGAGTTATTGTTTTTAATAATTATATTACTAATACACATTATTCATTCATTAAAACACCTTACTAGAAATTTTTAATATTTCCCTAACTATTTTGAATCTACTAATATTATAATAACTATTTTAAAAGCTGTATTAAACATTATATTTTATTAACTAATAACGTATAAAAGTGAAAAAGAAAAGGTATAATTTATTTACAAATTATCAGATACACTAAAGTTTACTTTATAAATTACATACCCACAGGACATATTGTAATTAAGGAGAACAACAATAAAGCCAACTCATTCATATCCATTATTAACAATTGTAATAGAAAGTTAGTATTATTATTATTATTATTTTAATACATTCGTTAGTAACCACAGTGTCTATTGTGAATTTTCTATAACTTATTAAATCAGAGATTTATTGGCAAATTATTAAATAGTGACAGGGTACAGCTAAGAAAAAGAAAGAAACCATGGTGAGTTAAGTTGAGGTTCGCACATGGGTGGCAGCAAGTGAGTAAGCGAATGAGGTTGACAAATTGAAGAAAAGTGGAACCGCATAGGACCTAACCTAAGAGAACACGACACGACTTAATGCACACACAACACAACATAACCCCAGACTGCAACCACCAAGACAAACAAACTATAATAAATCATTATTAATGTTGGAGACACGCGTCTCCACTTACTTTGCCGGGATCTTCACTGGCACGTGGCGATTAGTCTATCTCCACCCTCCTTTTAACATGTGTCCTTCTCGACAGCAATCTCATCTTAGATTAAAAAAAACATGTCGCTGTCGCCACGTGGCACCCACGCGCCCCTTTCTCACCCTACCCACTTGTCTCTCCCTCCTCACTCAACCCATCACATCTCAGGGGTATTTTCGTCCTCAAATAAATATTATTCCTCCTCTCTCACTTTCTATCTTCTTTTTTTCTCTTCCAACAAAACAGTACCTTTTTCTTCTCTTCTTTCTCCTCCTTCTTCCCCATTTTTTTCCTCTCTCATTCTCTTCACTTTTCTTCTTGAATCATTCATAATTGGTTCTCGTTTGATCGTTTCACACGTGTAAGAAAAGAGGGTAAAAGGGAAACTGATTTGGCTGGTTGTTATTTTTTGTTTGGGTGAGGATTGATTGCTTCCTGGAAGGATAAAGGAGAATTCTTTTTCCGAATTAATTTCATTAAATTTCTGGCTGTTTTGAGAGAAAAGAAAGCATTTTTGCAATCCAGGTGAGTTCTGTGTGCTGTTTTTGGCGTCATTTGATGAAGAATCATGCTTCGTGTCATGGGTTTTACTGCTGATTTGAATCACTGCTATTGGTCACCCCACAAAGGCTTGTTCTTTTCTGCTGCACACGCGGGTTGTGTGAAGAACATGCGTTGAACAAGTGTTACTACACTTCACGATGTTCTATGTTGTTGTCTTTTTGTAACGGGCATTGATTGATGATGGAGGATTATAAAAACCGGCACCCCCAGCAGCAGCAGCATCCACAAAACCATCTTCAGCAACTGCAACCGCAAAATCAGAAGGAAGACTCTGAGAAGATGGAGAGGTACCCCAGGGATTTGCTTCAGGGATTTGTCATGAGAGGTGTTAACCTTAGGGATGATAACATCAATAACAACGTTAACACTTCACATCATCTCCGTCACCGTCAGCCTCAACAACAGCACCAGGAAGAAGATGAAGAGCTTGAGTTGAACCTTGGTCTCTCTCTTGGAGGACGATTTGGGGTGGACAAGAATGCAAAAAAGAAGAAGCTTATGCGTTCTTCTTCTGTGGTGGGGACAATGCCTCTTTTCAGGGAGGATGACGCGGTGGCACCGCCGCCTGCAGCGTTCCCTTCGCTGATGAGGACGTCCTCGTTGCCCACCGAGACGGAGGAGGAGTGGCGGAGGAGGAAGGAGATGCAGACTCTACGCCGGATGGAGGCCAAGAGACGCCGGTCCGAGAAGCAGAAGGGCTCCCGGGAGGCCGTAGCCGGTGGCAGCGCCGCCACCGAGGAGACTGAGGGTGGCGGTTTGGCGGCAATGGGGTTGACCAGATTTGGTTCTGCCACGTTGGCTCCGCCCCCACTGGGGTGGGGTGTGGCGGCGCCAAAGCAGGTTGTTCTTGGTGATGTTTTGGGGAAGGGAAAAGGTTTTCAAGGTCTGTTTGGGCAGCCCTCTTCTCAGGGCTCGGCAGATTCGCAAGGTGGAAGCTCTTCATCAGTGTCCGAGATGGATAGCAAGGCTTTGTTAGGTAAATTTTGGTTACTGTACATATGAGTTCAGTTTTCTCTTGTTTAGAATAGAATGTAAATTTTTTGGTGTGGACTGTTGAAGTTTGTCATTGTGCTGCTTTATGTGGTTATGGTGGTAATTGTGTTTCGAGGGTGTGATGGTTCATGAGGGCTTGTTCTGATGTGTATTTGTGATTTGTGAATCTTTTCATATGTGTGACTTGCTTGTTTTAAAGTTTTAATTGATTCTGTGAATGGTTGCTTACAAGAGTGACTATGGAAGGAGCACAAAATATTTAATATTGTTGCCATTTGTTCTTTGATGATTACCAATGTGACCAAAGTACTATTATGATTTGCTACTTGTAAGGGGACTCAATGTTTTGAAGATTCAACCATGAAATGTGTTGTTTTACTGGTATTGAATTTTACTTACTGAAGCTGTTAACTTGTTAATCTCTTCCTTTTTTTGGCTTTTCATTTTATTTGGTCACTATAATGTTTGGAAATTTGGAATGATTATAAACTTGGGAGCGATTCCCCTCCAGTTGTCCCCTTTAATCTCTCATTTTAATGCATTAGCCCCTTTCTGTATTGTAATAATCACCTAGAAGCCACAACACAGAAAGGAATTATTTTTTGTACCAATGTGTAATTGAGGTTTTCTTTTTCACCATTCTTGCATTGTGAAACAGTCATTTTTATTGTCACTTGGGAGTTTCTCTTGCACATGATACAATTGTTTGAAGCTTCATATTTGAATTAATTATGATACCAAATTGGAAGAGGGGATACTAGCTTTACTAAATAAAGCTCTTGAATAAATTGGAGATCGATTGCCACTGTAAATGCTATGTTTATAGATAGATATTGAAGTCAATAAGATTGATTATCAATCGAGCAACCAGCTATGGCAATTTAGTTCAATGCTACTATAAATCAATCTTATTGAAGTCATGACCCCATAATCTTATTTATTCCCATTTTAAGCCCTGGTCGTTCAAGATAAGCAGTTAAATACTAAGGTTATTAGTTAATTTTCCTGTTATTATTAACATATTTAAATCTGTTTATTTTCAAGGAGTAAATGCTTGTCGTTTGAAAACTTTCTCAAGATACCTGATATAAAAGTGCATTATTTATTATACTTGGGTGGGATAAATAGTATTTTGAGTACTCTATATTTTTGCCTATATCTTCTTATGTGAGTTTTGCTGAGGTTTGGACTCTACATCCTGGCCCTGGTTTCTGGATGCGAAATGCCCTTATAATGCTCACTCATGAAAGTTAAAAAAAAAACTATATTGGAATGATTGGATGATGCTTTGGAATCTGAATTTTGGCTACATTCATGGAACTTATATTGAATTCTTCATTTTTGTATGCCTGTGTCAAGGCAAAAACATTTTTATTAACAATGACACTAGTTCTTGCTCTATTTGGCTGTTGAGCTTCACAAGACAGTTTTGAATATCATGCTAGTTTCTACCAGATGTTTTGTGTTTGTGCATGTGTACGAAATTACTAGCTCACTTGAATACTTATTTGCTGGCAGGCATTGTTTGAAACAGATTAATTTGTCCCTTTTCCCTTTATTCTTCCTCATTTGTTCTTTCTGTGATGTAATATGCGGGAGCCATTGACTGGGTTGGGTGGATTAGAAACCAGAACCATTGCATTGGATATTGTAGGAATTTTCTTTTTCCTTTGTTGTTCTCTGGTTTTTTCTGAATCTTATGGTCACAATTCTCTTGATCTATCTTATTCGGTTTAAACAAGTACAACAGATAATCCTCGTGTGATAGTTGCAAAATAAGTATGTATTGGCAGGTTTGATTGACTTCACTTCTGAACAAAACATATTTGGTTTAACATGTGATAATAGCTTGCTTCACCAAAACACTGTTCAGATTCATTATGGTTTAAGATAGACGTGTTCAGAACACAAAATATCATTTAGGATAAATGACATGTTTCAGGCCTAGCCAAATAGGGGATGAATATCAACCTGTAACATGTGGATATGCAGCCCCATAAATAGATCCTAACTAGTTACTGACTTTGTAATTTATTATTCTCATCCTTTGCTGCTGGTATAAGAAAAGTTTTACTTTCATTTAATAACTGAATTTCCTGTATCCCCGTGGCTAGACACTGCATTTATTTTGAATCCAATGTGTGCATGCAACTGGTCTGTCAGAATAATTTATTTTTGCTGGATTTGTTTGTCGGAAATACAATAAATAATTTGTGTGGAATGATCAGGGATGAACTTAACCTTTTTTTGGACTGTTTTTTGAGTTCATTTATTTACTTTCTAAATACATGCAGATTGATGTTTAAACCCTTCCATGTATTAAAAGGACGTTCATGGTTCACCACTTATTGCAGAATAAAACAAAACATAATTTATGAAAGAAAAAAGATCAAAAGGAAGTAAAAGTTATCTAGTCTGGGAGCAAATATACTCTTGCTTGCATTTGATTCCTATGTAGCTTTGTTTCTTAGCTGAACTTTTGTTTGAAGCATAACTTGTGTCATGCAATTGGAATTTGTTACTTCATGATATTGGAGAAAGTGTGGCTATTCTTTCAATAATTAGCTGAAAATGAGAGAAATGAAAACACCAAATTTAAGAAAAGCAAGATTTAATTGTGTAGTTTGCTGAAATTACAGGATCAAGTAGTTGTGGTGAAGCAAGCCCTGCTAGCAATCAATCAGCACAAGACCGATTGAGCCAGGATGCTGTGGGTGTAGGGGCTAAGAGAAATGAGAATGTGGGTAGAAGTTCCAAAGCTGAGGTGGAGAATCCATCTAAGAAATCCCATCCTTCCCAAAACATAATGGGAAAGCAAATTGGGACAAACTCAATGGAAGACATGCCTTGTGTGTTTACAAAAGGGAATGGTCCTAATGGAAGAAGGATTGAGGGAATCTTGTACAAATATGGGAAAGGAGAGGAAGTGAGGATCATGTGTGTGTGCCATGGAAACTTCCTCTCTCCAGCTGAGTTTGTTAAGCATGCTGGTGGTGGGGATGTTGCACACCCCCTTAGGCACATTGTTGTGAACCCTTCTGCTGCACCCTTTTAGAGATGGACTTCCCTCTTTCCCTTCAACTGTAGGGCTGTAATATAGTTTACATTGAGGGAACAAACATTAGTTTGGCAGCTTCTTTTCTCATTTTCTCCATTTTTACTTAGCTCTTGAATGAAACAATATTAAATATAGACACATGCCTCCCTTCATTCAGGAAGGGAAGGGGCATTAAATTTCCCATCTTTATCTGGTTTTTTCATTGTGTGTCCAAGTTTATTGTTAAAGGCTGACATTTTTTGAGGTATAGATAACTGAAGGAGGTTTTTTCTTTAATTTCACACACTTGCAATTAAACCTTAGTTTGAACATGTATACAACCATGGCCAAATTTATATAAATTTGACATCTTTCTTTGTTGGTCAACCATGTGCTACAGAATAAAACTTGCCATGCAAAAAAAAGGTGCCTTGCAGGTCCTGCAGGACAAAGTTATATGTTTAACATGAATAATTGTTAGGATATGTTTAGTGGATATGATATGATGAAATAATTATCCTATTCTTATCTACTTAGTTATTTACTGTATGCATAAGATATGATTTCTTTATTCTATTTTGTATATAACATCATGTTAATATAGTGTAGTGTGTTTTTTTTATTTTTTTATTTTGAGAGTGGAGTTAGGTTAGAAGACAAAATCATAGAATAGTCAATCTCCTTTTTACTCTTCACCTGTTCACCAATTACCTTCATTACAATCAATCACAACGATCACCTTTGTCATAATTATCCTTCATCATGATTTTTACCAACATTGTTTTTGTTGTTACTACATCATATCCATTGTTTCCTCTATAGTAACTATCACTGCATTGTTAGCATCATCACAGTTGTTATGACAAATATCACCATTTTTATCGTTATTAAAACCTTTTTTTTTTACATTCTTATCATCATTATTGTTATTACTATTTCCATTGTAGTAACTATAATGCATAATCACCACCGCTATACCCTTATTGTCTTAGTCATTATCACTTTCATATTTTTATTTTCACCATCATAGTCATTGTTAGTATTGTAGATGTGTCTTCTTATGCATGTGTAATTTTTTTTATATTAAAACAATACAGTTTAAAGAATATTTAATTTTATAAGAATATTATTAAAAATAGTAAAATAATAGAAATAATAGAGTTTAGAAATATATAAAATTTGTTAAAAGTAATACTGAAGTAATATACGTGTTGATTATTTTCAGGGAAGTTATGTAGTTATTTTTTTTAGTAAAGAGTGGTTGTTTAATTACTTAATTAAATAAATAAATTATTTAATTTTTATGAAAGATTGTTTTTTTAATATTATGATTCAAATATTTTTCTTTAAAAATATCTAAACAAAGAAATTTTCTATTTTAATTATTATTTTTATTTAAATTGAAGTATAATACATATATATATATATATATATATATATATATATATATATATATATGTATGTATATATATATTATTCTCTTGAACCTAACATATATCACTCATATAACAAATACACTAGTAAAATATGATAAATAATAAGATAACACTATCATAATATATTTATGCCACAAATAACAAGTTGCATTATGGTTATTATATCTCATTATGGTTATTATATCTTCCAATCATACTCAAAGGATTCTTTACATATGAATAGAATAATGAATGTTTTAATTATCTAATCATTATATGAAAAAATAAAGATTAGGAGTAAAATCATGTATAAACATTTTATGTAGACTCATAATATAATAAATGCTGTATATATAGTTATACCAAATGCAATATAATATACATTAGTTTTATACCATATATAATTCATCATATACTATATTAATTTAATTGAGAGTATCTATTTTCGTTTCAAAATACATATTATATATAGGCATTATACCATGAATTTCTCAAAATCTATTGGATTAGAGATCCACTAATCCACTTATCGATGTTGAGACTGAGAATATACAATAAGAAGCGAAGAGGTACATATACCTAAAGTGAGCACAGATCTCTCACCACTGATTTTACTTTGTTATAATTTAAAACAACAAATATAGTATTGTTATTATTATTTTTAATTAAAAATGGTTAACTTGCTCATAGTGCACAACCTTCTATAAGAGTAACTTTTCTCTTTCAATTAATTAATTCGTTTCCTTCAAGAAACTTGGGTTTGGAAAAAAACGACACGCGTAAATAGGGTTTCGCTTTGCAAGGATCAACGTTGTTCTATTTGATATTCATGCACAAACACCAACCCACTTGATCCTTCCTTTTAAAGTTTCTTAAAATCGTGTCATCCTATGTTAACCTGAAAATTAGGTAGCATCCCTAGTAAAGGAAAAGCTTCCTTTAAAAAGCTGTCTCTGTCTTACAAATATTCTAAAAAAAATAGCCAATGATGGTGATGATGACTTTAGGGAATTAAAGCAAGTAGCACACACAAACATGATGCATGATGTTGAACCACCACTTTAGAAAGTTCATTTTGCTACCTCATAGTTTAATAAAAATACATATAGTACATAGTCATATTTAGAAAATATTAGAAAATAGTGCAAGAATTAGAGAACAAAGAAAATGCATGCCAACTTTAGATTTTCCAAACCCATGATTGAGATATTATTTAGGTATGTGAAGGTGAATAATATAATGAGAAGTTCTAGGTGAAGGTACGACAGGTAAATATTTGTGTGCTGAAAATAAACCTCTTGTCAACTTCAGTGTCAAGCCAAGCGATAAGTAATTAACAAAGCTTAAAAGTTTGGTCCCAACTAGCACAACTTGATGAGAAGTGGCTTTATATCATTGAAAAGATTAATGGGTAGGGACAGAGGGACAGGGTACAAAGTGTATCTTTTTTATATTTTGTTTTTAAAAAGAAAAAAACATAGGTAGGTTTGAGATGGATAAATATTCTTATGCTCATACTGTGCATTGAGATATCTTAAAATACTTTTTGAAATTAACCATTTTACATTTTACACTTTATATTCATCAAACACCTTATTTGAAGTTACTGTTTAGCTTGAATTATCATATATGACCTGGTAATAATTTAAACTTACACTTTTAGTTTTTTATATAATGTTTCTTAATATCCCTTCAAATATAATTTATTGAAAATCAGTTCATAGAGAAATTATTAACTTTAATCTTGAAAAAAAAAAGTAAAAGTGAAAATGACGTTTGTCACTATAATTATTTAATGACGTCAAACATATATAAATGTAGCATGTTTCATGTCATATTTAAGTGATTGCTTACTAACATAGAACATGTTGAAATGCACATTACATGATATGAAGATCAAAACCATTTTAAACAATAAATTCATAAAAATTTGTTTTAAGAAAATAAAGATTAAAACTAAAACTGATCTTCTTTATGAAAACTAGAAACGTATTTAAACATTTGTTATATTCTTTGTTTCATTATAATTATAATTATAATATTCGTTTAAAGTTTTTTCACCTTACCAAGAAATTATTTAATATTTTTATTTTTAATATATTTTAAGTGATCACCTATTATACTTTTTTGGATTGCGTGTTCTTTCTATTATCATAGTTAATTTTTCTTTTCTCGTTAATTGAATTAAGAATATAATTAATAAATGTTTCCTTAAAATTTTTTAAAAAGAAAGACAAATAAAAAAATGCTTTTGAAACTAATCATTAAAATAAAGTTGGGGAAACGTGATAAACATAAATATTCATGCATGATATAAATGGAAAACATGCACAGTACAATGTTCAACATGATAAAATGCAATTTAGACTTGCTCATAAGATGTATCATCCCTAACTATAAACAAGTAACTAAAGCATTTGCTTTAAAGCCCTCCAACAACAACAAAAATACTTTTAATTACAAGAAAAGAAAAACCGTTTTAGTTACTCACTTTAAAAATAAGTTATCTAGAGTGTTAACTATAATATTTACTGGAAAACACTTGTTGACTTTTGCAGGGAAGATGATGTGATTGTTGTTTCCATTTTTCATTTTCAACCAACTTGCTTAATAATATCTTCTAATTTCTAACTCGTTAGTCAATTTGTCATTTCCTTTCCTGCTTTGTCCTAGGTCAATTCATCTTCTTCTCCATTTATTAGGTTTTCTTTCTTGGGGGAATTTCTTTTCTTCTCCTCACCTCACAAATTTTCAAGATGATGTGATATTTCTAGATCTTGTTTAAGTTGTGATGAATGTTGTATTTGTATGTGCGATCAGTACACGATATAAATCGAGTAGTAATCACCCAAAACCACATAGTGACCGCCTAATATAATTTTATATAATGCCAGCTCAACTGACAAAAATTGACACCAGTCGTCTGCAAAAGGCTGCCACAGTCAGAGACTTTGACCAATCATAGCACGTCCGTACAGACTTTGACCTCTATATATATACCAAGGTCCAAGGCTAAACAAGTATGTTTTTAACCCTCGCCTTTATAGTCCAACTTCCGGATACTGACTTTGGCATCGGAGCGCCTTTTTGCAAGTGTCCTCCCTTCTCCCAGAAGCCCTACGTTAGCATTTGTCGTTCGGTATTCAAGGAGTAAGGTAGTAGACTCTCAGTTAGGATTGAAGGTAGAAGACCTCCAGGCATCTGTAAGAACAAATGTTTTAAAGTTTTATTAGATTTTATAATTTGAACATTGAAACGGATGAGGAGGGTATCAATATGACTCTTTATGAAAAAGAAACTAAGTAACATAATAAAAAAACATTCAATCTATGCCCTTCCTTTTCGAATTTGCCATATTTTTTAACTTTTATTAGTGTTTAAATTGACCCACAGACTTGTAGTTATGTGAGATGGACCAGCCAAAGTAGCTAACAACTCTTATGCGGGCAAGAGATAGAAACTTCTTTCTAGAATATTGACTCTATTGGGTTGTTGACTTTTTGAAAAGAATGACTAGAATAGTAAGAAAAAAAAATATTTTTTAAGGGAAAACATTTTCTTATAAAAAAAATAAAGAGAGAAATAGATTAGAATAGGAAGTTAAAAAAAGACACATGCGTTCAGACACCTTTAAGTCCATGCATGAAGATTTAGAGGTTTTGTAGGATGAGGTTATAAATAAGTTCAAATAAGTTTTTTTTACGAGGGAATGTTAGGAAATTAATTGTAAGTTGAAAGTCTTATAATAGATAGGAGTGAGCAAGATGAACAACATACAAGGAGAAAAGTCACAAACTTATTATCTAAAGAGTCACAAATATATTGGAGGTGATATCTTAGGTTTGCTCTTGACTTATTTGGTGTCAAATTTCTCACTATGAATTCCTTTACGGGTTGAAAATTGATATTAAAGTTAAGGTCACAATTTTGGAAGGTTTTATCAACAGATAGTTTGGTTCTCAGTCTAAAAATTGATGTGCCATATAATCTCAAGAGTTTCGCTGAATTAGTTTATATAATGTAGTGTCTACACTTATTATAAACTGTATGTTAACAGATTGTGACAAAGTAGCATTATACCACGGAAAAGCACAAAGGATATTGTGATTGAACTACTAGAAACTATGCATCATATGGATAAGTCTAAGAGCAAAAAAAGGTGTCTAGTGTTTAAACCGAACTTAGAGAAACCTTATGATAGCATGAACTAGTAATTTCTTAAACATAGTCCTGAAATTTTTGAGTTTCCTAGATTATTATCTCAATTATTACGTATGGAGTTTGTTATGGAATAAAAATAGTGTTAGTATTCTCACAATACTAAATGGATTTGATGAAGCCATACAAGACAAGTTCAGCTAAGCAATGGCAGCAAGCAAGCAATTGGATTTTGGTCTTGATTTGGTGTGAGTGTGTTCGAGATTGATTGGCAAAGAACCTTGACATAAGTGAAGAAGGAATCCAGTAACACATGGTCAAAGTGATTCAATCAAATAAAATTAAGGTTTTAACTTTGGGTAAAAATCAGTTTTGGAAAAATGAAACACTGATGAAATATAAATTGATTTCAAGTCAAGTCGAATCAGTTTATTCGACTCCTGACGTAACTGAAATAACT
>Ga0209700_108137_pt1 | contig 13835 bp, 9 predicted proteins | sample SiratroredBW_FD_187528 | JGI IMG/M metagenome (GOLD analysis project Ga0209700, IMG submission 187528) | Root nodule microbial communities of legume samples collected from California, USA - Siratro red BW (SPAdes) (version 2) | ecosystem: Host-associated > Plants > Roots > Nodule | place: USA... | reverse complement strand
AAAAAAAAAAAAATATAAAAAAAAAAAAACAAAAAAAAATAAAATAAAAAGTGATTATAAAAGAATTAAATTGTTTTTTTTTGAAACTGACATATATTTCTCTCTCCCATTTAATATTTCTGTTTAGTTGAAAAAACATATTTCTGCCTAAATTCTTTGGACATAAATATAAGAAATACATTATGCAGTGAGTTTATATAAACAAAATTCAATTTTATAAATCTTATTTAATAGTATATTTTAATAATATTTTTTCTTTAAGTTTAAATATTATTTTTAATAACTATAATTGAGAATAATTATTACTTTATTGTGCGAAAACAAAAAATACTAAATAACTTAATCATTATTCTTAATAAAAAATACTAAATAACTTAATCATTATTCTTAATAAATATGGACGTAGTTAATTTTATTTATAATTAAATGTAGATAGTATCAAAAGTCATTCTATCCTTTATCAAATTCATTGTCAAAACATAAAAATTATTCCAAACCTTAAAAATGTTTATATGAATAAATTATAAGCAGATAACAAACCTTTTACTATAGTGTATTTTAAGATTTTTTTTTCACATAAATTAAAAATAAAATAACAAATCTGCTACTTTTTCAAATATCTTTTTTGAAATAGTTTTATTATTTCATAATTGTATTATCTTGATTCAGACTGATAAAGCATTGGAAATAAATTAAAAAAAATAATGTTAACTGAAAAGTGAAAACATAAGTTAGTTTATTTTTTAAAATATCTAAATAACTGTTTGTAGCCTAAATAAAAATAAGACACTTATGTAAATTTATCATTGACGATTCAAAATTATCTTGTCGCTAATTTTCATTACCTTTTGTTATTTTATCAAATCGTTTATTAAATCGTGAAAAATGTTTGCCTTAACAGTCTTGTAATATTTTCCTTTTAAGAAAGTACTTTGTAATATTTGAAAATTGCTTCTTTCATTTATCAATTGAACTTTTAAACTTTTTTTATGCTTTTATTAATCTTTTGATCTTCACGCTATTTAAACACGTTACTTACTTTATTACATATTTTCGTTATTGAACTAAATATATGTCAGCATCCCACAAATGTGAAGTCTGTGACTCTTTTGATAATAGGAGAAAAAAAAAAACATGTTTCTAAGTTGTATATGTTTAAATTCATTTAGAAACAAAGGTCTTAAAAATATCATTAAAAAGAACTGGGAATATAATCAAGAAAATATAAAAACTATCTTCTTAGGTTTTTAGTTTTAATTAATTTTAAAGTTCTTGGTAAAGTTGGTATTTTTAATTGAATATCCATTTTTTTTCTATTTAAGTATTCAAAATTTATATATATTTTTTAATTAAATGCTTATCATTTAAATTTTATATTAGTTACCTGATGTGTTTGTTATTTTGTCTCTTTATTTTGTTTACTTGTCTTTTTATATTAAAGAAATGTAAAGTTATGTAATTAATATAAGACAACATTGTAACTAATATAAAATCACATATAACTTTTATTGTTTTTTATTAAAAACATATTAATAAAACATTATCATTCTGGTAACGGTCCAGTCTTTTGGTCAATGATGACCTCATCATTCAATATATTTTTAATAAAAACAAGAAAAAGTTTTTATTGTTGATAATATTATATTATGTAAAAAAACTGTAATATTTTATATTTTCTTAAAACATAAAAACAAATAAATAAAATAACAGATTAGATCACTCAATTAATAAAAAAAATAAACAGTAGAAACTTAATTAAAAATTATAAAATTAAAGAACTGGAAATATAATCAAGAAAATATAAAAACTATCTTCTTAGGTTTTTAGTTTTAATTAGTTTTAAAGTTCTTGGTAAAGTTGGTATTTTTAATTGAATATCTATTTTTTTCTATTTAAGTATTCAAAATTTATATATATTTTTTAATTAAATGCTTATCGTTTAAATTTTATATTAGTTACCTGATGTGTTTGTTATTTTGTCTCTTTATTTTGTTTACTTGTCTTTTTATATTAAAGAAATGTAAAGTTATGTAATTAATATAAGACAATATTGTAACTAATATAAAATCACATATAAATTTTATTGGTTTTTATTAAAAACATATTAATAAAAAATTATCATTCTGGTAATGGTCCAGTCTTTTGGTCAATGATGACCTCGTCATTCAATATAATTTTAATAAAAACAATAAAAAGTATTTATTGTTGATAATATTATATTATATAAACTGTAATATTTTATATTTTCTTAACACATAAAAACAAATAAATAAAATAACAGATTAGATCACTCAATTAATAAAAAAATTAAACAGTAGAAACTTAATTAAAAATTATAAAAATTTAAATATTTAATAAAACTTTAATTAAAAATATCTAAATTTATGAATAACTTAAAATTTAATTTAAGTTGTTCTTTTATCACCACTTCTATGAATAACCTGTGGTGAAATTATTTTCCTTATTACTATTCTTATCAATTTACTACATTCTAAGCAAATGTTACGTTAGCTAATTAATCAACATAATATTATATATATATATATATATCATCAACTTAAAATAAGGTAATTTTTCTTAAATAGCTTACTTATTTAAATTATTTATAAATTTTCTCTTGGAAGCATTATTACATATCAGGTTTAAAGTTTACACCTTTTAAATAATGACTCCAGATTTAAAGTTCACTAAAAGAGATTACTTACTACTTTTCAAATTTATTTATCACAATGATTTTTATCATCTTTAGTTAAAATATGAAGTCCTTAAATTCTCTTTAATTGAACAATGTTAATTGAAAAAAAATATTTTAATGATACAAAAATTTCAGTGACAACACTTACATCTTTTCTTCAATATTCTCTTATAGGTTTAAATTTAAAATTAAAGTAGTTGAAAAGTGTTGTAGGTTATAGTAATTATTCAATGATGAAGCTGGGTAAGTTAAATTATAATTAGATTTTTGTGTTTATAGGTTACCATGCTCGTAAAAATAATTGTATCATTATTATTATCTACAAGTTTTGGCATAATGGTAAAAATATATAAACAACATATCAAAGTTAACTGTAAATAAGACATAAGGTCGTATTATCATTATCAAGTCCTATAAATAAACCTTAGTTGGTCTATGTTCCTTTATGTTAGGTGACACAAAACATGTTACCAAACTAGATGTAAGGGTTTTTAAGGTGTGTATCATGTTTATACCATCCAAGACTTTTGGGTATCTCTAGAACAACAATTAAGGCCCATGTTGTTGACACCAGATACTTTAATATTTATAAATCTCTCTATAAAAGAGGAGAAAATGGAAGGGAAGACCATTTTGATATTCAGTTTGGGGAAATATATTGATTGTCACACTCAAGAAGAAAGATGACAAGGTAAGTCATAAGTTGTGGGATTGATCACTAAGTTACCCTCATAAGATGTTGATTGTCACACTCAAGAAGAAAGATGACAAGGTGAGTCATAAGTCTTGGGGATTGATCACTAAGTTACCTGATAAGATCAAATTTGGGTTTCTATATCTCAAAACTCCATTTAGTTCTCACAAAGAAAAAACTCATTTTTTTTTTCAAAATTTATGTGTATATATGTATATATTTTATTGCATTTTAAGTACATACTTTTATAACCAAATTATGTAAGGCCCTCTAAATTCTACATTAATCTTCACTAAATAACCTTTAATACTCACTAATAATTAACTCACACTAGTGTTGTCTTTAATTATCATTAAATTTATCACTATTTTTCACAATAAAAAAATGAATTATTCATCTTCTTGTAATTTTTTATCTTATTTAATTAAAAATATAATAAAAATTACAAATAAAACCTAAACAGTACATTAAGTCCCTATAGATCATAGCAAAAGAGTTTTGATGATAATTGATGAATTAAATGCTTTAATTGTGATATTCTTAGTCAATAATAATTTCATTATTTTGATTGAGATTCATCTAATTGAGTATATTTGGGCTTAACTATTATTTATACTAATGTATATTTTTACACATAGCATACTAATGTATATTATTGGATGACTTGGTTGCATTCTAAAGAAGTAAACTTTAATTCTGCACACATCTTTTGAAAAGAAAATACTCTTTTAATTTCTGCAAATAAAAATCCCTTGTTTTTGACTTGTCGAACAGAGGATGATCTTACCATATTATTCTACAAAATTTATCGCATTAGATTCTATTGCAATGAGTTGGATTGAATAAAAATCTAATGTGTGTATCTGGAACAATAATTGTAAACAAAATATCTAAAAAAAAATGAAAATCTATAACATAATTGAAAAGAAACGAAAACTTATAACATAATTGAAAAGAAGATATTCTCGAGTTAATCTGTGATACAAAAGGAAACAACTGATAATTGTAAGATAATATCTAAGACACAATTTTGATAAGAATTTGTGGAAAAAGGATCTTTTAAAAATTTTAGAGACATAAGGACAAACATGTCAAATAACTCACTCTAGTCCTAGTTTTCTTACCTTTTTGTAATTCTTTTGTTTTTTTATCTTTTAAATGAAAGGGTAAACTCCTTTGAATTTATTGTGAAGTCTTTTACATGTAGTCTTATGTCATACTAGGATTCAAGAGATTATCATTTTAGATATGGTCATCTGCACTATTCATTGATACACTAAATCATAAGTAATTCTTTGGATGAATAACGATATTAGTAACTTTTCTATTTGAAAGTTTCTTGAAATTCAAATAAGGTATAAAAAGAATCTAAGCCTCTTCAAATTATTTACAAGATGCACCGTGTGGGATTAGTTAAATTAATATTGATGTTAGTTAAATTAATACTGATGGTGTGGAAATGTTGTTTGTGGTGGTATATAGGAAGTTATGGTGAATACATTGACAACTTTTTCTCCTATCCAGGTATTAAAAATTCTTTCTATGCTAGGCTACTTTGACTATTGAGATCTCATAAACTAGTGGTTATAATCATGTATGATTAAAATGTGATTCTTCTATGGTCTGTCATGCTTTCTTTTCTCCTTAATTGTTCATTGAATTATTAAAAAAAATGGAGAAAATGCATTAGAAGTTGTGATAATGTAAAATTCAAATTATGTTTAAATTCTTGTGAAAATAATTATGGTGTAGATAGACTAGCTAATTTTAGATTGATAATAAACTTCATTTTCAGTGGTTTAATATTGACTCTTTTTTTTTAACTCTCTAATTATCATTTTGCTTAATCCATTTGGAGGGAGTTTGCTTATTTTCCATTTTCCATATTATATATATACACAAGGTCAGATTCAACCGACTATCACATCTCGTACCACTATTAATTACCCCTTAATAGTATTTATTTTGATTACCTAATTGATTCTAATTGATCTCAATAAGCCTGCTCAAACCACTATTAATTACCCGTTAATAGTATTTATTTTGATTGATTTTGATTACCTAATTGATTCTAATTGATCTCAATAAACCTTAGAAGAACAATAATTTCACTTAGCTCTACAGGAGTATCATCTATCTCTATGATCTATCTATGTGATTTATCTCTATGATCTATCTAACTATTCTCTTACTCATATACTCTAAAACACATTCTTACACTTTTACTAACTTGAGCGTCGGAGAGGTATTTTGCATATGGAACCTTATTTGGTTTAAGGTCATCAAATACCAGATGACCTCCACTTGGGTCAAGTACAAACAATATATATATTTTCTATTTCATGAAATGATATATAATCAATAGACTTTAGAATGTGAGCTTAATTCACGTATCAAAATTCATAACAGGAAATTAAATATTCTTCTCAAGATTATGGCTAGCCTTTCTAAAAGTTGTTGGTAAAAAATAAATACACAACCACATTCTAAAAAAATAAAGAAAAATCCTACAACCTTATCCTTATTTAGATTATACATACTAGAGTTAAACTACTCGGACTCGCAAGGTGACTCACGTGAGTAGAGAATTCGAAAGGTTCATTGTCGAATTCATGAATAATTTGAACGGGAAGAGTTCTGAAGTCTTATTCCAAGTCATAGTTTTCAAGAATTTCTGCTGTTCATGATTCTCTTTCACCCTGATGCGACTAGCTTAGCTAATAAAGATAAAGATTATTGGTTCTTAAAAGACAATCGTTTGAAAGCTGGCACTTCAAAAGTTTCTGCCGACCAAGTTTCCACTAAAAGTTTGGTTGTTGACAAAAAGAGGAAAAACGAAAAAACAATTTTTTTCAAAAACATATGTTTAATTTTCTAATCATCGAAAATTTCGGAAGCACAACCTCTTAGGACTAAAAGGTCATGCCCTTATCTGTTGTTTAACTTAGTCACGTGCGCCTAAACCTGCATTTCCATGCAGAAAGCAAAGAAAGAGAAGGGATGAAAGAATATATGACCCGCAAGATAAGGGGAAAGTACGTAAATATGGAGACAAATTAAGGTCATTAAACATGATGAGCTCATGCCCAGTTCAAGATAAATGAAGGGTTATGCAGTGCCACCTGGCTCATATAGTCATAACGGTGAATACACATGCATCGTTTTACAAGTCAATAAAGAGTACATAAAATATTCATACAGGAACTTGATTGTGTCACAGCCAATTTAACAAGATACATATCTAGTTAAGCGAATAGTTATAATTCTCCACATTAGTACAACAGTGAACATTCTCTTCTGCTACCTTATGACAGCATCACTACTAGCATACATCATGATTTTCAAGTCAATATTGCAGCACACCCTGCACACAATAAGCAACATTTAGTAACATCAGAGTCAAAAGAAAGAAACAATAAATCAGATAAGGTGTAAAGATATGTGAAACTGCATATTCTATTCAAGAGAATTGCACTAAAATACTCTATCAAATACTATGTCTCAGAGGACTCAGAGGATAAAGATTGCTTACTTTGGTACAATAACTTCCCACTGCCTTGTTCCTAAGCGAATGCACTGGATGGAAATCATCTTCAGAGTGTCTTGCAAAGGAAGGTCCAGAACATGTTACTGCAGATGGATCGGCACCAGCTACTTCTTTACTTGCAACAGGAGCACCCTCATTCAATGAAAAGCCAAAGACTCTGCATCGACTTTTACACGTGGGAACCAACTCTTGACTAGCCCGAAGTGCCGAAATAGAATCGTGTGAACGTGAACTCTCTAGCTGATTATGCAAGTTTGAGACACCAAAAGAATTTGTGCCTTCCTGAGCAACTAGTCCACGAAGAGGCTCATAAGGGGTTGATACAAATTTTCCGCCTTTAGCTTCCGAAGTATATGATCGTTGTTGGACTTTACCTTCCATCACCTGACTAATTTTGCTGTTATAATCAGAGTTTGAAACTGGATTGACTGCTTGCTGGAACATTAGCACAGATGATGGTGATGAAACTTGACCAGATGGAACAGGTGGATGCAAATGTGAAGAACTGTTACTCAAGTGGGAAGACCATCCATTTCTGGATCTCAGTGTGTGGTAACCATCAAAAGGTCCAAAGCGACCATTTCCACAAGCCTCATCAACAGACAGGGCCCTTCCATATGGTTGGCTTGGAAGTATTTCTTGACCTTGCAAGACCTTCTGGAATCTGAAAGATTCACTAAAGCCTATGCCATTGCAGGAAACATTGGAACTCACTTGCGGAATTCCAATGCTATTTCCGGTTGCAGCAATCCTAGAACAGTTTGAGCCAGGATAGCATCTCCTCAAATCAGATAGCTGGTGACCCTGACCATTAATACTATCAAAAGTAGCATTAACACCCAACATTTCTTGACCTTGCAAGACCTTCTGGAACCTAAGTGATTCACCAAAGTCTGATGCTCCAATTGCATCTGTCAAAAGAATGGAACAACTCAACAAAAATGCTGCATTTTTTAGAGCACCTCAAAGTGAATAAAAAATAAAGACATACTGGAAACTTGAAATTCTAGCTTGGTTGAAGGCAATCCAATCTTGGTCCTCTTTAAACCAGCTGATATCAAATTATTTGCAGTAGATGCAGAACCAGATGGCTCAATCTCCCAAGGTGAAACCCTATTATGCCTTGTGGCTTCTAGGTCATCCCACCTTACCTGCAAATATTCGAGAATCACAAGTTAATATAAAATGATATTATATAACAAGTCATAATTATGAGGCTAACAAATTGATCAGATTTCCAGATATGCATAAAAATCAGTTTAGTTTTTAACAATTTTAGGCTTATGAGGTAAACACCAAAAAGTACTCATGGTTCATAATACTTAAGGAGTTTCTAAATAAACTGGGTAAATATACCAGAAGGATGATAAACATAGAACTGTAATGTAACTTCAAATTTTAATTAAAGGATACTAAAAAAGTAAAGGAATAAATTCACCATCAGCATGCAAAACTTTTCTATATTGCGTACGAAGCTTCAAACACGTGAAGAAAACTAACCACTATTCAATACTAACAAAACATATCAAGAAAAATCCATGTCAAAGAAAAAAATCTTAACTGTAAACAAGAGCTATTACAAGAATGCCCATGATTGAAATTTTTTTCCTCCGCTTACTGATATTCAAACTTCTTTATCTTTAAAATTGCTAAAGGTAATTACAACTATTCTTTAAAAATGTATACTTGCTTCAACTTGACTTGCATATCAATCAATTGTCTTTACATACCATCATGTATAGATCCTCTCAGCCCGAAATCGTATGATGTGATATATGAGTAATTTTAAAATTCAACTATTCAGAGTGACAACTAGATACAATATTTAGATAGTCACAGAAAGGCCAGCAACCCATATAAGTTTTTACAACTATCAGATTAAGTAAATTCAACTCAATCACTGAATTATTATCTATAAAATTGAATAAAGAAGGCCTTAGTTTTGAGAGTATGCCCCTTTAATGTAAAATTAGATGTTAGCCATAAAAGTTTATGCATATGACATGCCTGATTTCTCCAAAAAACCATCTAGCACAATTAGTTAAAAAGGAAATGAGCAGCAAGATAAATGCCGTATACCAGGTAAGTAGCTCTAACAGAGTAGCCACAATATTAATTAAACAGCAAAGACAGAAAAAGGCAAGATATACTGATAAACTTCGGGCATGCAGATGATAGTTATATTAGCAAATGTTAGAAAGAACCAGCAATATACCATCAGGCATCTCCATTTTGATCCAGGCCACCTAACAGGATCCACATCAGAAATTCCAACAATCAATCCTGTAAATCTGCCCAATATAAAATTGAGTAAGATACCTTTACTCTATTAATAGGGTAACCAAAATGTAAAAAGCATAAGCATGAACAAACCTTCGCTCTGCAGCATCTTCAGTTTCAAAACGCATCCTGAATCTTGTTCCAACTGAATAAGAATAATCAAGGCTCCTCAAGAATTTCTTAATGGGTATGATGAACTCAGATGAGCTGACCCTACAAGGACGTGGTGAAATTTATAAGCCACCAATCAGATACCATGCTTGACAAGAAAGAAAGAAAAACCCATGGAGATTTAAACCAATGCGGTACATACAAGTAAATCATGTACTAACGAAAACCATTTAAACATTGGTAAATTGCACTAGCATAATAGAACTCTGTAGTCTAATTCCTTGAAAGTCGTTTTAAAAGTGTGTTTGTTTGAGAAGTGACTTGACTACCAGGTGAGGCAGAATGCATAGGACTGCAGATGTGAGTATACGAATAAGCACAACTTTAAAATGGAAGAGAAGAAGGAACCATAGGCTGTTAACATATTCACATAATAATATATCTAAGAATTTGAAAGGGAAACTATTCACCAAGGGAAAATATCTATCTGCTATAGGCTAAAAAATATAATGGAAGAATGGAAACCTCTCGTAAGAAAACAAAAAGAAAAGATAGGCACCAAGAAAAACTTCAGGTTCAGATCCTAGAAAGCACAGACAGTAACAGAATAAAGCATAAGCTTGACTTCTATGTGCCTATCTTAGTACAACTCATACAATGAAGTATGTAGAGCCAACTAAAAGAGCCCGAAAACCTCGGGAAGTAGCAAAGATTTTGTCACACCAAATCTCATTTTATGTATATAACTAGAAAAGTTTAATTTAGTAATTGTTTTGCTTCGTAAATATAGCAAAACCGTAAGCATCCTTCTAAATAGCATAAGGTGCATCGCATCTTATAGCTCATACAATAGAAACAATGAATTGTAGACAGAAACCGACAGTTTCCCTTCCATTAACTACCTAGGAAAGTACAATAGACTAACTAGAAAAAATACCTTGGATTATAGTGAACGCTAAAGGCACATCTTGCTGATAAAGCATTAACCACATCCAGAAGACTGCTAAGATTCAATTGCTGGCCAGCAAAAGTTGAAATGGTACTGCCACTTTTCAATTGAGCAGCCCTACGAATTCCCAATCTTAGTTCTCCGTCCTCACCCCTGCCATTGAAGCATAAAATGTTGGTCATTTCCCTGTTATGTTTACTAGATAATATTTGATAGAATCGAGGTCTTCATACCTAAGAAACAAAACAGCATCTCTAGATACGAGTTTCTTCTTGTTCACAAATGCACTCCACCCAGTGGTAAGCAAGTGTCGCCGTGGTTGCCCTGCGCATGAGAAACAGAAATACAAACCCAAACAATCATGAACTATTCGAATTGATTTCTCCATTAACTTACAAAAACAGAGCACATACCCCTATAAATATGTCGAAACCTCCATTCTTGGCCATGCAGATCCTTCGCCACAAGCTCCTGTGAAGGTCTCTGTTGACTGTAATCCTAAAGTAACAACGGATTTAACTTCAAAACGCTATGAAAGAGCTATACAGCATAATTCAATGTGTGGTGTGTTAATTCAAAATATATACAAAGCAAGGACCAACTTTAACTATATCACAAAAAATAAAAATGATGAGACAGATTAGAGCAATCAACCACTCAATCAGGCTCAGAGTACCGCAAGAGAAAAGGAATGCATCATCATTTGTAATTGTTACCAGAGGTGGAAAGCAATCTTCCGCAGCACGACGAGGCACAGAGAATCCACCATGAGTGCTAGTATCAGAAGCAGTCAAAGTCTTGCAGAACATGTGGGGTGTGGTGGACTTCATCACAGCTTCAGCATCCTCCTCTTCACCATCTGCATCAATTTCCCCTTCCCGCAACTTCTGATGCACTTGCTACAAACCACAACCAAATTAATCCCTTCACAAAGGCACTACATTCAACATCAACACACCCGTCTTCTTCTTTTCACTACACAACAACGTAACATTTTCTAGTTCCCTTTTTCTCTAGTATAACATTGACAGAGACAGAAAACAAAGCCTTCAGCTAAAATTAAGCAAATACTAACAATCTCAATTGGTTAAATTTTACTTGTTAGCCCCAAAGACTTAGCTGCTAAAGAAGCCAAGATTCTGAGTTAAAATTTGTTTCTTTTTCAAGCATACTCTCCAAAGCCAAACTGTGAAAAGAAACCTCACCTCGCTTTCGGGAACCAACACGACCTGGCAATACACTTCATCGCTCCCTTCCTCAGCCTGCGAGAAACATCAACAAACAAAACCACAAAACACAAACACATTCAATGTAAAGCAGCATAGATGGATGAAGGAAGAAAACCCGACATCATTTCGATTTGTACGATGTTGAAAGAAAGGAAGGAAGGAAGACCCACATGGAGCTTGACATCGAGAACGCGACAGAAGAGATGGGAGGGGATGTTAGCAGAAGCAGGTAGCGGAAAATCGTGAAGGTGTTGTTCCAAGTGTCCTTGAGGGAAGTACACGACAAGGGTCCCTTTCTTGGGCAAGGATATCATAGGACCCGCGCAGGCGTGCCAGAGTTCGAGGCAGACGGAGGAGGGGCGTGACGACGGCGTTTCATGGTCCTCGGTGGCGCTGTTGAGATCGATGAGGGCAGGCATGAGGAGGAGGAAAGAGGGAGACAGAGAGAGAAGGAGCAGAGACAGAGGAAGAAGAAGAAGAAGAAGCACAGGAGCGAGTGAGTGGGGGGAGATATTTGAAGGAGTGGTTTCATGCCTCCTGCATTTTCAGAGAGCGTGACCAACTTTGGCATTGCCAAAAGAACCTGACCCAATACTCCAAAAAGAAAGAGACCCGCTTTCTCTGTCTCTGTCTTTCTCTCCCACTGACCAATCACTCTCTCTTCATTTTTCCCACCCTTTTTGGGCTCTTCACTACACACACAATTATGGGGTTCGCTTTTTGGGAAACCCTTTCATTCCCACTCTCTTACCAACTCACTCACCGTTATCCTCACATTTAACCATCTCTCTTAACTAGAACCCTCCAAAATTCAATTTTCTTACTCACAGACTAACCCCATCAATGAAGTTGGATGTAATGAAATGAAAACAACTAGTAATATTTTACAAGTTGGATTAAAGTTTCAACATTTATCATGGGAGTGTCACATGAAACATCAAAATAACAGCAACGGTTGAAACAAGTGATTTTTATTTTATCTGTAATGAAAGATTCAATTTTTAAACTGGAGTGTATAAAAGTATCTATAAACGAGATCGGTTACATGATAGGTATTGTTACCCAATAAAGGATTGATCTTTGGGTCACTTCCAAAAGATACTTTGGTTGATATAAGAAAAGCTTGGACTTTTTACGGTATTAATTAATTGTTTTTATTGGTACGTTATTATTTTTTTTGCCCTTTTTCTTGTCTGCAGGCTGAGGCGGGAGCAGTGGTGCAGTTGCTGCAATGCTGAGACTGTTGGGTGTGATGTGTGGCAGAGTGTGAGAGAGAGAAAGAAAGTGAGAGAGGAGAGAGAGAAGAAAAGAAAGCAACAACAACAACAAAGACTGTACTGTAGTAGGAGTGACTCACTTTTGTTTGTGAAGGTTATTTTGCTGTCTTGGACTGTACGGCCTCCCTGTATTTCCGGGCGGATGTCTATTCTGTCCCCTTCTATTTCACCAAATCTCACACCTATCCTTCTGCTTATTAATAATAATCATAATCCACTCAAATACCTTTTTATTATTACTATTATCTTTCAAAATTTAAAGTTAAGGTCATCCTTTTCTCACTTGCAGATTAGATCTCATTTTCTAATTCTGTGTCGGTTCTGTGATGATTTTATTTGTTGACCATGCCATTAATTGAATGTTCTATGTAGAATGTAGATGTTAGATTCTCCTACCCTCAGTGAGCTGTTCTGGTACGGAGTTTGGTGGCCTATACACTAGTTAGTATTGCACTATTTTCAGCATTATGATGGATGCGTTTTAACCTCTACCACTTAACTATATTCTCATTATAACTTCACAATATTGTTTATCTAATGGAATAAAATATAGAGAACTTGAGCCATAATGGGTCCATTATATATAACCCTAATGTTAAAGGTTAGAGCTTCAGGTGTCATTAGTGAAGAAAATTATGCTCCCAGAAGAGAAGTTTTAATCGAAATCACAGAGAAGGTGAATCAATTAGGGAATAGTTCAGTACCTATTACCACTCGTATTGGGGAGGCAATAGAGGTTAACATTGACAATTAACCAAAAAACTGAGACAAGTGTAAGAGAGATGAGGTTGGATATAGAAAGTTTCATGCTGCTTTAAAGCATTCCTCTTTCCTCATTAGACATGTCCAATTACTTTGGCTACCCAAGTTTTGACTTTATGGTTAGCGTCCTATCATAATTATTAGCTGTCTTCTTAGACAAAAAGTAATGAATAATCCGGGTCACCGTGCCTAACCAACTGGTAAATTACACACACAAATATATATATATATATATATATATATATATATATATATATATATATATATATATATATATATATATATATATAT
>Ga0209700_108135_pt1 | contig 13837 bp, 7 predicted proteins | sample SiratroredBW_FD_187528 | JGI IMG/M metagenome (GOLD analysis project Ga0209700, IMG submission 187528) | Root nodule microbial communities of legume samples collected from California, USA - Siratro red BW (SPAdes) (version 2) | ecosystem: Host-associated > Plants > Roots > Nodule | place: USA... | reverse complement strand
AAAGAATGAAAAAAAAAAGGGAAAAGGGAAAAACGAAAAATGAAAAAAAAAAGTTAATTAAATTACGAATAAGAAAGTAAAAGTAGCAGAAATAAGTTCAAAAGTAATATAATTTTTATGAATTATTATACTTTTAGTTATTTTTTATTTTTATTATAAAAACAAATAAAAAATACCTAATAAATTATATTGTCCTATAATTATTTATGTAACGTACGTAATCCATTATAGAGTTAATTTACATTTCAATTATATTAAAAAATATATATATAATAATAATAAAACATATTGGCATGTAGTAAAAGACATTTTGTGACCACTCTATTTTGTTTGTTCACATGTCTTTCTGCTTATTCAAATAGCTAATGCACTGCAATTCATCTAAGAAAAACAAAGGATTAACCGGTGTTTCGCAACAAGATTATTTAAATTATTTTATTTTTAAATATTTACTTATATAAATCAATTTAAATTTATTAAATTTTAATTTCTTCATTTAGATAAAATGTTTTAATTATCATTAAATAAAAAAATATTTAAATGTCAAATGATTGATAATTCAAAAATATTAATGTTAATGAGTTTTTTAGTTGTTTTTTTTAGCGTTATTTTCTACCAAAGTATTTTAAATTTTCTTCAACTAATATTGATGTTTTTTATTATTAATGTCGATCAGAATTATTTTCAATTAATATAAATTATAATTAGTTAGATTAACATTGATCAAGATAAAATTTGTGATGTTATTAGTTGAATCTTTTTGTCGATTTTTCATTGATGTGAATTAATATAGCTGAAAATCTTATCAATCTAACATTTAAAAAAGATCTTAACAAATTATTTATAAAAGATAATATTTATATTGATGATAAAATAAAATAATCATTATATACATAAAAAATCATGAAAGTGATAAATAAAAAAATTTCGTTCACATTTATCGAAAATTAATCTTGTCAACGTTAGTCAGAAAATCTTAACCAAAGTATCAAACAAGAATTAATAACAAAAATAATTTAATTAATTTAAATAAAAAGATAACTTCTGCTAGCATTAATAAAATAAACTTTTTAATCGATATTAAAATAAAAAAATAAAAAAGTAATGTATGTAGTTTTTTTAATCAGTTCAATTAAAATAACTTATTTTAATAAATTATATTTATTAGAGAATAGTTAATTTAAGAATGAATACTTTATTAAAATTGTCAACATTAATAGATTTAATTTTTTAAATCTAAAATTATTATAATTGTGAAACGGAGGAATATGTAATTATATTTTTCATTGGCAAGTTTACTCACACGTGATTTAAATAAAGATCATAGATACAGTTTTTAATGATGGATCCATTTTCCAAGGATCTGATATTTAAAATATTTTTTTATTAAATATTTTGAATTATATTTTTTGCACTTAATCAGTAACAATGGTTTATTTCAACACTTACAAAGCAAGATTTTACACGTAAACCAGTGTCAATATGTATGCTGACTTATACATATCAAGAATTTGATTAAAGGAAATCAAATGTGTCTTTCTGAATCAAAATTTAATATATAAACCAATATACAAAGTAGTAAAAACTATTATTGTCTTTATAGTTGAAATGTTAGTCCAAGAAAACAAAAACTATTAACTCAATCTGAAATTGGGTAATGACTCTTGCACCACCAGGATTTGTGAAAGAAACCTTAACATTGTAAATGTGCTAGGAAATAATGATGATTCCTTTACTAAAATGGGATAAAATAGAATGACTACTCTAAGATTTGCCAACAGTTCTTTCGACCTTTGAACTTGATTTTGAAAATATGCAGCACCTTATCGCCAAAAATCAACGGCAGCATTTCTAATCTACAACTAACAAATATCATGTTATTCACAGAATGCAGCTACTCGTGAGAAGAAATCCTGAAAATTTTATTAAAGAAGACTCCTGTTCCTATTAAAACATTTCAGTAGTTTTATCACTTTCCTCCTGAGAATGAAAGTATTCGTTAGTGCTTACGCAGGGATGAGACTATTGTCGCAGACAGGTGGATACCTGTACGGTACTGCAAAATTTGTATAATAAACAACTGATACAAACAAATTAGCATACTAAATGATGCTTATTATTAGTAATTAGTTTCCAGAATCTTGAATTACTTCCCATACAAGAAGAGACTACGATGGGATGGGATGGACATGTACAGATATCAAAATGACACCACATAAAACATGAGTTTTGACTATAGCTGCTGAGGTGATGGAGTATCATTTTCTTCAATGTCATCAAATTCCACCGGTTTCCCACGAACAAGCTTCCTGTAAATCAAATAACAAATTAGAAGGACATTTATACATACATATTTTAAGAATTAACGAGTTAAAAATCTGCTATTTGAAAATGAAAACAAATTCCTAATCACAATGAAACAACTAATTGATTGATTAAAACACAGTGGATTAGTGGCAACAAGACATGCCAAACAAATGGGTATTATTCGATCGTTAGGAATGAATTTTTATTTTTCAACTCGAGTGAAATTTCTATTGTCAACAAAAATGAACCATTACTAAGGAATGCATCTAGCATGCCCTTGCTGAAATTGTCACTCTTGTCACGTGGTTCACAGAAATTTTACAAGTTTAAAAAGATTTTCCCTTTCTTTGGTCCTTTAACCTTTTTAACATGTATACAGATTACAATCAATTGTTAAGTTGAGATACCTTTGTGATGTAAAATTCTCAGACAGTGCCTTATCCAGCCTCTCTTCAAACGGGGTTGCGTGCCATTTTACTTTCTGGTCCTGTGGACAACCAGACAAAGTGCAGTAATCAGATGGTGCATACAGATGTAACAACCTTATAACACCAAATAATGATTGCAAGACATACCTCCTTGTACTTAGTTGTTGAATTCGGGATGCCATTGCCATACCACCACTTAAGAGAAATGGGGGAATGCTCCTCAATGACTGATAGAGGAGTTAATCTAGAAGACAAAATTGATTTCTCCTCATTTTCATATCCATTTGAAATTTTCTTTAACCCTTCTTCTGGGGTAGGGGTTCCATTTTGAGATTGGTCAACCAAATCACTCAACTCACTTGAATCTTCTTCACGGTTAAAATCTCCATCCTCTAGTATTTTGCACCGGAAGACATTATCACCTGGTTTGTTTGTTGGATAGACAAACTGGCAACGAACATGAGCCTTACCACTACGTAAATCTTCTAATGATGCAGGATACACAGTTCCTGGTGTTTGCATCTCATCAAATAACTTCAAAGGGGTAGGATACGGAGATTGTTTATATGCACTTTGGTTATTTGGTGATTTATTTTCCTTCATATGCCAATCGTCTGATGAGCTTCCATTGGATGCCAAGTCAGTTTCGCTTTCAAAACGGACAGACTTGTTCTTTCTCTGAGTATTCGTGGGTAGCAAAGGTGAAACTAAAGCTGCATTCCTTTCAGACCTATCTTCCCTATGAAGGATCCCTGCACAACTTTTTTCAATATAGTCAACAGAGTCATCTTGAGTATCTTGTGCTTTGGAGATGGAACTGCAAAAGAAATGAAACCAACATCTGATCAGGTTCTAGTTCTCCCTCCTATGTAACTGTCAGTGGACAATTTAAGTTCCAACCGACACGTCTCTACAATTAGTAATTATTTAAAATCCAAAATATAAAGGGAAGGACGAAGGACCCATTTGGAGGGCATTTTTCTAAAAGCACAACAAACTGTCAAATTCTTTATCAGTTACAGTTTCTCTACCATGAGCTCTAACTGTTAGGAATGTATCTAAAGCTGACTATAATCAAAATTGAGTAAAAACAGAAGATTCACAAGCTATGCAAACCCAGTCAAATATCACTTGTTCAAATTCACTGTCATTCAATATCAGCATTAACTAAAAAATAAATAAATCCGAAGTCACGAATAACCTGCTTGGCGTGTACTCAAATGAATCCGTGCTATTTCCCAACTTTTGGCAAAGTTTTATGGGAGTTGGTGGATCAAATGGCTGGACATCTGGCTGCAGTTTCTCCACAGACGCGTTAGGAAGCCAAGAATGAAACCTTGAAGCGTCAGATTCTTGATCAGGTGATGGTGATGTTTTCAATTTCTCAGATGCTTTACGAATTTCAATAGGTGTTCCTGCTAAGGTCCCACAAGCTTTAAGAAACTTAGCCTGTAGAAAGAGTTTAAGTAATGAGACAATCAAAATTCAATGGACATAAACAAACCTGAGAACAAAAAAATAATAAACAAATTGCAAAGAAACTAAGTAGTATTTAAAATTTGATATATACCATGGTATCATGGTTCACATATACAATTTAGCAATTGGAGACAAAAAATGTATAACATGAATACCAGAGAGTAATGGATGACTGACTTTTAACAAGCCAGATTGAAATAAATAAATAAACTAACGTTAATTGTGGTCTTCTCTTTCAATTGTTTCATTTACAAACCTGTTGTTCTTCTCATCTTGCTTGTATACTACATTCTAAGAAGGTTGTAAAATGCACAATTCACATCTGCGCAAGAACAACTCAAAAACCTAATAGTTTGCAGATTCGTTTTACCCCGCACCGAAAAGATAAAATATAAATCTTATCTTACTCAATACCCTAACTTGCTCAAATAAAAATTATAACAACCAAACACACAGACAAAAATCATTTCAGCTGCAGTAACAGTGTAAGACCAATATAACAGCACAACGAAAATACCTCGTCCTTAAGCCCCTGGAAATCTTCCTGAAACCCCACCCCATCAATCCGTGCAGAATCATCTCTCTCTTCTAAAAAGTTAGTAAACCAAATTAGTGAACAGAATAAAACGAGAAAAGAGAAAGTAAAAGCAGAAGAAAGGTAGAAAGAACCGAAAAAAACACACCTTCAGATAATAAAGAAGACGAGCTATTCCGAGATTTCACAACACCCTGGTTTACACACAACAAATTCTAATTATTACAGACATAAGACGTGAAAAGAAGAAAGACAAATGCGAAATGTGAAATTTTACATTTGCACGATTGGAGGTGGAAATCAATGGCGCTGTGTGCGTACGGCGAGTGTCTCTGATCCGGAAGCAGGCGAAGAAGCAGCCCATTACTTTGGTGAAGGATCGGGAGAAGAAACGGATCATGAACCAGAACACCCTCCTCAGCATATCATGGAAATTCAGAAACCCTAGCTTCGAATTCAGTTCAAAATCGAAAGGGCTTGAACTGTAAGTGTTGTGCAGGGACTCCAATTTGAATTTTGAAGTGGCTCAATAGGGAGGGAAATTAAATTAAATTAATTAATAGGATGAAAATTGTTAACTTAATAATCATCTTAAAGAATAGGTTTTTTTATAACTGTTCACTTATTCTACTCTTACATTAGACCGTTTTATCATTTAGTAAATAATTTAATAAATATACTTATACTAATATATAAGCAAAAACTGTTTTTATAAAGTTTTTAGTTTCTACTATTTAATTACAAAACGTTCTATTTTTGACAAGTAGAAACACATACTCTACATGTCTTCACTTTTTATGGTAATAAAAACAAATAAATTAATTCGTATTATATATATATTCTTATTTTCATTCCTATTTTCTTTTCTCATGTTCATTATTTGTCTTATTTTTCATGTTTATTATTGTAAAACATTTATAGTTTATTTTAAAAAAATGTATACTCTTCTTTTTAATTCTTAGTTTTGTATTTTTTTTTCCTTCTTTTTTTCGTACTTTCATTATACAAAGTTCACAAATTTCATTAATCTTTATGTTTTTAGTCATTTTATCATATTCTTAATTATATATATATATATATTTTTTTTTTGGATTTATTCAGATGGTGTGTTGACTTTTAGGGGACATAAATTCCAATTTAATTAAATTAAATCATTTACATTAAATTAAATTATTTATAGAATCATTTATATTTTTTTAAAGGCTTTTATTTATGGTTTGTTTTTTACATAATAACATTTGATTTTCAATTGTGTAAATCCTGACTCTATAACATAAAAAGCTTATATCATTTATTCTTTATCATTAATTTTATTTCATTTGAAAAAGATTTTTTTATTAATTTTTTTTATCGTAAATTTTATCTGATATGCACTAGTTTACTCAAATATTCAATATATTTATACTTCACTAGTAAAAAAATATTATAATAGGATAAAATATCAGTAAAAACATAATCGATTTAAACAAAGATGCAATAACATTTTTAAAATCATGTGAAGAGATATTATATCGATTACTAATGAATCAATGTAATATATCTCATTCTACATCGGTCAACATTTTTAACCGATGTAAAAAATATAGAAAAAATAAAAATTTAAAATTTAGTTTGACGTTAAACCTATTACATTGGTTGTGAGTCTCAATCGATGTAATAGATGTTAGATACTACATTGGTTGTTACCTACAACCGATATAGAAAGGGTCTATTATATCGGTTCTTGCTACAATCAATATAATATGCTTCAATGTGTGAAAAAAAAATCAATGTTCAACTAAGCGTGTGCCGTAAATTTATTAACCAAATATTTCACTGCTTTTATTATTTGTGTTTTTCTCATGGTGTCATTGAGTTTTTCTGCATTCTTTGTGTTCTATGGGTTCTCATTCTCACTCACTCATGCTTACTTGGTTGGTTCCTTCGTTGTCTTCATCTACTTTTCTTAACATTTTCGACATAAGTGATTTGCTAAACTCTTTACATTTTAGGTTTTTAAGAATGTTATACATTTGATGCATGAGCTTTTCTCTGCTGTGGATGCTTGGTTCGACCCCTCTTGCCGCTTCTATTTGTAAGAGGTTAGCAATTTTGTAAAATTTATTAAAAATAATTAGAAATTTATTTTTGACCCAAATTTTTTATCAACAACTTGATTTAGTGTATATTTGATGGTAAAGTTCTTACATTTTATAGATTTATCATAGATTTTGGATTTCAAAAATCTAGGACGAAAAAACTTCAAACGACTATAACTTTTGATAGAAAGCTTGGATTGAGATACTCTAAAAATGAGAGTTGCTCGAAATGGCATAACGAACTTCGTGGGCATTATCTAGAAGAGATTCAAAATCCAAATTTTTTTCAAAATTTCATAGTTTACTATTTATTTTTTATTCTTTTAGTAATTTTTATATTTTTTTTCTATTTCACCTATCTATACTTGTTAAAAAAATTATGAAAATTTTTATGGTGTTTCATTATATGGATTAGATATTTTATCAAAGAATTCTAAAAAATTTTGATTTTTTTCTTAAGATAGAGATATTACATCGGTTAAGAGCCACAACTGATATAATAGAATAAATACTATATCGGTTGTGGCTCTCAACCGATGTAATAGGATAGATACTATATCGGTTGAGAGCCACAACCGATGTAGTATCTCCTCCTGAGCACTCTTAGGATTGATATTTTACATTGGTGATTTATTTTATTAACCAATGTAGTATATGCACATACTACACCAATATTAAAAATTCAAGATTTTCTACATCCCCTGCATCTACATTGATTTTAGAACCAATATAAAATGTCCTCCAAAACTAATACAAAAATGATTTTTTCTACTATTGCTCTTGTCGCTAACAGATTAATAACTTTTGCTCTTTCATATGATTTTGCTCAAAATGTATATTTTTTTAAGAAATGCAATCAATTTCATTGAATCAAATGGTGTCTAGACACACATTTGATCATATCTCTAAGTTTATTAAGATTTTCAAAATATTTTTCTTATTATTGCAAACTCGATTACATATTTTTTTCTATATATAATCTCGTTAAAATAGTGTGTTGCATTGGAAGAAATACTATCCTCAATCTATCAAATCAAATCATTTGTAAGGTACGCATTTTATTTTATTAGATCTCAATAGTATTCTCTCTCGTCACCATGATTAAACACTTCTTATCTTTATGCAATTTCATTTAAACATATATTGCATTTTAGGTAATGCAATCATCTATTTCAAAGAACCAAATTGTTTTTAAAAGTACACATTAGATTTATTTATTATTATTAATTAATATTTATCCAATTGTTATTTGAAATTTCTTTTTAGTAATTATATTTTCTTTATATTTTGATATTAAAAATAAGAAAATATATCTTCTTTTAAAGTGTTAGTATAATTATGATTTTTTTTCTTGATATTTGATATTAAAATTAAGAAAATATACCTTCTTTTAAAATGGCAATAAGATTTTTTTGTTATTTAACAAAAATTAATTCATACTTATTACTTATTAAATATATAAATACAGATGATAAAAACGGATATACAGTGAAACCTACACTAACGATACATTAGAAGAAGCAAAATACATTCTTATAGTAAAGTTCTTCTTAATCTATACTTAGGTTTGCCTCCAAGATTCTTCTTACTCTATATAGGTTTGGTTCCAAGTTAAGGTTTAAGGCTTTTGGACATATTTATAATTTTTATTTTATAGTTCTCTTATCATTACAGTACTGAAAATAATAGTTATTTAGGAAAAGTTAAATAATATTAATGAGTGATTGATAAAAATATATATATAAGTGACTTAATAGAGATAAAATAGGATTTATAAAAAACGTTACACATAAAAAAACTACACAATATATATTATTTAGTTTTATACACTGAGAAAATTTTCTAAACTTCTTTATCCTTTGTTTACAATTAATTTGGTATCAAGAAGCCTTTTATAAAATTACATAAGAAGCCAATTCTCAACCTTCCTGGTATATATGCTTTAAAAACCCTTTGCCATATTATTGGTTATCTTGGATATGATCACTTAAATCAATAATTCCAACCAAAATAATTATAATCTATGAAAAATTTAAACTTCTAATTGCTAAAATATCAAATAACAACAATAAGATATCTGACCAGAAGAGATGGGTTTATAAAATTAGACTTTATATCTTAATACATCATTGTATATAAATAACTAAATATAAAAAGGAATATATATATATATATATATATAGATATATATATATATATGCTTTTAGGTAATTTTTTTTTTCTTTCATGAAATTTTCTCAGTAAAAACTAGTTATCGTGGTATTGCTACCGTAGTTAGTTTTACGAGTGTTTTTTTGTTAGAATTTGAACATAAATTTTTATTATACACAAATTGTTTTCAGAATATGTGAGCATGATTGAACATTACACATTAAATAACATATGGTTACTTATGAAACATTATTAATATTTTTTTTCTAAATTCCTCTATTATTGTTGTATGAGAATGATATATTTGGTTGTGAATGATTATCGTGGTGTTGTGTTGACCACATACATTCAGCATAATCAATTTGTAAAGAAAATGACAACTAAGGTTCTTTCCAGATTCCAAAAGTGCATGAAAGCATATCCTTCACTTCAAGCTTTTTGACCTTAAACCACGCTAAACTCCATCCCTCATAAATGCTTAAAAATACTTTTATATAATAACTCTCAACACAAAACCAACAAAACAACGTATGAAACCAAACCATCTCCAACAATCTATTCTACACTTTACTACTTACGTGAGATAATAAACCTTCAAATTGCCGACTTGGGATTTGATTTTTCATATGATGCTATTAATAGCATGATTCTGTTAAGGATTGAGCTCTTTTTAATTATTACAATTGTACTTAAATTAACCATAACATACATTTTTGTAGTGGTGAGAGTCACAATCTCTCTTGAATTGACAGCCCAAATACTTGTCAAACACATTTTGACACTTCAATCACTAATTAAACTACAAAAAGTAAAACCAAACTTGTTATTAATCTAATAGTAATCACCTTTTATTAATTACATATCTCAAACATTCATCAAGAAGGATACATATACTAATATATTATTTTAATTATAGTTGTAATGAATAGTTAATTAAGGTTATATTTTTTGTTTCATGAGTTTATGTTAATGTGACAAGTTCCAAACTTGTCATATTCCTCGCAGAATCTTTCATGCATCTGAATTGGCATCAAGGTTGTGGTAGGAAAGAGTAGCATCATTGTTTTATTGATTCTCTTAAGTGAATTATTTTATAAATTTTTCGGATAAGTATATATAATTTTTGTTAAAAAAATATTCATAATTTAATAGAACCGTTATCTATAAGAACGAAGTGCACTTTATGTGTTTCAAATTTGTTACAATGTTTGTGGAAACATGTGAGGTCACTAATCACACTACTTCGCATGTAATAAACAACAGACAGAAAGAAAAATAATAGGAGTTGTTTCTTTGCATAAGTTTATAGTAATAGGTGATTAACTTTCTTAATCAGATACTAACCAATTATTTCAGCTGGTATCAAGTGAGTTTTGTATCAAATTGGGGAGATTGAAAAATAAGAAAACCGTGTTAATTTGATATACTGTCTTGAAGATACTTGTACGCAGACAAATATAATGGTGGTTAAAGATCGAACAAAATAATGTTATCTCTATTGTTCATTATCATATAGGAGGAGTTTTATTTTTCTCAAACACAACAATAGTTTAAGGCAAACCTGAGTTAAATTTGGGATAAAAGTGAAAGTTTTAAATATATAAAATTTTGCCCTTTTTTTAACTGATAATACTAAGATAATTAACTTCCACAACTGAATAAATAAAATCATAATAGGCCATCTTCACAAATGGACGTAACACCAGACGTTAATATATAAAGACAAAACCATTTTTTTAAAGAAAATTAAGAATAGACAAATCTCTTGTAAAGTCTAGTAATGAACAACTTTTATATATTGTTACTTTTTAAATCAAGAAGAATAGACATATTCTTGATATGTCATATCATCTTCTATATCTTATGAATATGCTAATGCAATTATCAATTATAAATATATAAACGTCATTTTTAGTATTGCAAGTTATAGAAAGAAAAAAAAAATTAGGCATCTTTACTCACCATAAGTGAAAATATTTTCATTTGGAGACAAAATTCATCATATTATATATGATAAGTGCAAATATTATTCTAATTTATTGCTAAACCAAAGTGTTAGATATACTTGTTAATTATGACTTTGACATTAATTATATTTATACATTTTTACTTAAATATATGTCAAGAAAAATATTTTAAAGACATCGCACTTGAACAGATAATTGACACAACACCAACTTTTTTCGTCAATTTTATTATTAAATCGAAAATCTAAAATACATGTTTAGCTTCGTGTTCATGTTTCCAACATGAAAACGAAAATTATTCAGAGTAATTCCAACTTAAATATAAATCACATATTTATGTTTGTCCGGGGTGAGACCAAATATGCACTAAGACAATATCCGATGTATCCATCAAATCTTTTTAATGTTGAATTCATTAGTTCTGCAAAACTTGTTTGTATTATTGCAAAATATTTTTCCTTTTTCACGAAAATAGTTTATACAAAATAAAAGTAGTTTAATTACATATTTTATCATTAAAGCGCCATGAAGAGTTAAAAAAATGAAATGTAGTCAAAGCGATATCATTTCACAAAGATCAATTAAAGTATATTTTGCTTTGCTTTTCTTCCGTTTTATTGTATATCATTGCGTATGTAATAGATGAATGAAAAAATAAATGATAAAATTCAAGAAAAACTATAATTAAATGATTAAAATTGTAATATAAAATGTGAGTGAAGACATAATTTGAGTGTGTGACGGAAAATTTGCGACTCTGAATGTGGACAGAGTAATGCTTAGGAAAAGAATTTGAAAGACATTTAAGCCATGAAATAGAAGCAAATTGGACCACACAAAGTAATACTGGGGAAAAAAATTAAAAAAAAAAATCATAAAAAAATGAAATTGTAACTTCTGCTGCTTATTATTATTATTATAAAATATAATGCAGTAAAAGAAAAGAAAATAAAATTCTGGCTGAAAAATAGTGGGAGAGAGAGATGAGGGTGTTGCAGAAAAGACAAAGAAGTTGATCCCAAGTTGATCACATTCAGGATTACAAGGCCACTGTCCATACATTTTGACATGTGTAAGCTATGTGGGATTCATGACAATCACAATTTCTTTTCTATATATCTTTGGTCAGCTTCTAAAATTAGTTACAACCTCACAAAACCAACAACCTCAAACTCAGTTTTCTAACCAAACTGCATTCACAAAGGTTTTTCATTTTCTTCCTTCACTGCTTCTGAAGCTGCACCTCAAGCAGTGGAAGCAAGTTTCCCTGCTCTTGAGATGTCTGGTGTTCTTGTTTGGGTGAGTTGTGGACCCAAAGAGAACATCAACTCCTTGGTCAGCTTTGCAGGCAGGAGTGGTGACAGAAGCCAAAGGAGGCTCTCAGGACTCAGCTTTGCTTCTGGGGTTTCTGCTTTTTCTGGTGCAGTGGCAACTGAGACCTCAAGATCCTCAGAGGAGAGGGTCTATGAAGTGGTGCTGAAGCAGGCTGCTCTTGTGAAAGAGAACAAAAGGGGTACAAACATTGGTCTAGATTTTGACAAAGAGGTTGGAGCTGATTTCGCCAATGGGGATCTGTTGAATGTGGCTTATGATCGGTGTGGTGAAGTCTGTGCTGAGTATGCCAAGACATTTTACTTAGGTGCTTTTTTCTCTCATCCATTCTCTCTTCTTCAAATGAATTTTTGTTCTAGTTTTGTACGAAATTGTTACATGGTTTAGAATCATTGGTTCTTCATTATCCTATACTTAATGTATCCTAACTAATATTTGTTACTGGTATGTTTTATTGTTTAATTGACTTGTCTTCAAAACTGTGAATTTTTTAGGCACACAATTGATGACTCCAGAGCGACGAAAGGCCATTTGGGCAATTTATGGTATCTTTCATAAGATTACATTACTTACTGCTACTTTCAGTTTCTTCAGTTAGATTTGCTTTGGTTTGACAATTCATTGTGCACTGCAGTGTGGTGCAGAAGAACTGATGAGCTAGTGGATGGACCAAACTCTTCACACATCACCCCTGGGGCCTTGGACAGGTGGGAGCAACGATTAACTGATGTTTTTGAAGGTCGACCCTATGATATGTATGATGCTGCCCTCTCACATACTGTCTCAAAGTACCCAGTTGATATTCAGGTACTTTACATGCCAAATCAAAGTTTGAGCTTTACATCATTTTAGGACTATACTTACATAAAGTTTTTTAGCTACTTTTTGTGTTATGCTGAGTCAAAGTTAGAGTTTTATTTTGGTAGTTTTATGTTGACCTTTAATGCAGACATTTATTACTTAGAGAGTACCCTGATGAAATTTCAATTCTGCATGTAATCCTACTAAAACTCGAATGCAATTACATCTTAGTTTTATCCTTCAACATGTTCGGATTAGATACTAGAACTAAATTGGTCATCTTATATGAAATAGAGGAGTGACTGATTCTGACAAAACAAAATTGTGAAACTTATGTGCTAGTACTGATCCTAATGAAATTGAATTTGTCTCTCTGAAACAGCCCTTCAAGGACATGATCGAAGGAATGAGGATGGACCTTAGGAAGTCAAGATACGATAACTTTGATGAGCTGTACCTCTACTGCTACTATGTTGCTGGGACAGTAGGCCTCATGAGTGTGCCAGTAATGGGGATAGCACCAGACTCAAAGGCTTCAACAGAGTGCATTTATAATGCTGCATTGGCTCTAGGCATTGCAAATCAACTCACCAACATACTCAGAGATGTGGGAGAAGAGTAAGTTTTTTTTTGGACACTTCAATGCCATGCAATTAAACAAAAAACAAAAAAGAAATCACCTTTAACATCTTGTCACAAAAGGGTATCTCACCATAATCACCAAGAAATGAAAAAAAAAAAAAAAATAGAAAAACAACT
>Ga0209700_108133_pt1 | contig 13842 bp, 5 predicted proteins | sample SiratroredBW_FD_187528 | JGI IMG/M metagenome (GOLD analysis project Ga0209700, IMG submission 187528) | Root nodule microbial communities of legume samples collected from California, USA - Siratro red BW (SPAdes) (version 2) | ecosystem: Host-associated > Plants > Roots > Nodule | place: USA... | reverse complement strand
AACAAAAGGCTTACATGAACATAACATTGAAACATTTGATGAGAACAAATAACAATCCTGATGAAGATATTTGACATCAATCCATGTAATAAATTTCTTCAATCTATAAGTCTTTATGTTTATTTCAAATGAATAACTTTGATATTTAAATGTGACACGTGGAAGACTGTGCTGTCAATTCTAAGTTAATTTTTAACTGTTGTCGTATACTCTTATATCTAGATTTTTCTGTCATAAAGAAATAAAATAAAATTAGAGTTATAAGCAGTTTTATTAAGGTGATAATGGTATTGAATTTGATTATAAAGATTTATATGACAGTTTTAAGATTATTAAACTAGTTCCATATTCTTAATATTACTATAAGTTTGATTTCTCAATCTAAAATACTTGAAACTTATTAGTCCTCTCTTTTGTTGTGTTACATATTATTTATATAATAAATATAATCCCTTTTAGCATCTTAGGAAATAAAACACCTTTAAAATAAAATTTTTGATTGCATGATTTAAAAGTGTTTAGATAGTTAAGTTTTGTTTGTTCCATTAAGAAAAATATATCTAAGTTAAATCCTAAGAAATATATTTGTCTTGTATATAAGAGTGCACCAAAAGATATGTTATTTTAGACATTGTGGAGATGGTCAATGATTTTCACTTTAGTTTAAGTGTTTTTGTTATTTTGTGTATAAGGGATGGAGTACCCCTAATTATTCCCATTAATATTATTTTTTTGCTGTTAAAAAAAATGTTATTTTAGACATTGAAAGTAGACAAGTTATGATTTAAAAAGATGTGAGATTTTATGAAAGTAACTGTCCTTATAAAAAGAGGAAGAAAGTTACCATGCTTGATAATATTTATGGCATTTATCACAATCAAAATTTCTAATATTAAATACTTAACTAAAAATAGAAAGATACCTATTTTTTTACGGATTACCGTCATAATATTAATCATGCTAAAACTAATAATCAATCAAACAATGTTATATATCCTATTTCTTCGACTACAACTATCAATTTACTAGTTGAAAAAAATACATTTAATCGTCATTATATAAGACTTATAATCGCGGTTATGGAATCGCGGTAGATCCAACTACAATAAAAAGTACTAAAGATATTACTGTGATTTTATGGAAAGTATAACATACCACCGTGGTTCTTAAGGAACTACGGTAAGAAATGTCCAGAGTGTGCAAAAAAATGGCTAAAAAAAGCTGGTATTGGACATAGCAGCACGGTTTTCTCTACAACCGCAGTGGTATGTCTATGTCTATTTTTTTTTAAATGGCAGCAGCTCCCAAAACCAAAATTCAAATGTTATTCCAAGCAATCCCTGCACATTCAAGAACAAGCCCATCTATAAATCTCTAATCCCTTTGGTAATAAATTCAAAACCTACTTAATTCAAAATTCAATTTTTTGAAAGCTAATATAGAGAAGGCACAACAGAGAATGAAAACTCAAGCTGATAATCACAAACGAGACGTAAAATACAAGGTGGGAGACTTTGTCTATGTAAAATTACAACCTTATAGACAATACTCAATGTGGCTAATTCATAAGCAGAAGTTGTCAATGCGTTATTTTGCCCCTTTCCAATTGTGGCACGCATTGGTCCAACCGCCTACAAATTACAACTGCCTACAACAACTCAAATTCATCCTGTCTTTTACGTGTCAGCCTTGAAGAAATGCGAAGGCCATCCATAACCAACATGTGTACCCAAGTCTTTGTTATTGAACGACAAGGGTCATCCATTACAACCACATGCAGTTCTTGGTAATAGAATAATCAAGAAGCATGACAAATGACAAGAAGAAATTCTCATTCAGTGGAAGGATTGACTCGTGATGAAGCTACCTGGGAACTGTAGATATACCAAGTCAATATCCCGTATTCAACGTTGAGGACAAGGTTCTTTTCAATGACGGGGTAATAATACCAGCAAAGGAATAAAAAATCAATTAAAAGGGGATATTACGTGACAATCAATCCAGGAAAGGAAGGAGGCGAAGGAACATTCAATTTATGATTTATTATTATTTGTGGTTTTTAATATTAATATTATTGATATTTTGTTTTCTTAATTATCTTATCTTTATTATTATTTTATTAAATTTATTTTTATCATTAATTTATTTATAATTAATTATATTTATTTTATTATAATATAGTATGTATATTAATAAATTATTAAATTAATTATATGAAAAAATATATTAAAGTTTGCTTTTTTTTAAATATTAAATATTTTTTTAAAATTAAATTAAATTTAAAGTTTACTTTTTAAAATAATATCAGAATCTATCCTAAAGAAACTTATGAGATCAGATTATTATCAAATGGTCCATAATATATAATGACCTTTCAAAACATCTCTCCTGAAAAGTAAAATAGAATACTGAATCATGTACCAAACGTGAAAACAGTGGAGCCATAATCTCAATAAACCTGTATGTTGACACTATTAATAGAGCATGGTGGGAGCAGATAAAAATGGAATAAAGAGGAGGTAGATGAGGGTACCTACACAAACTCATCCCATTCCATTGTTCGATCGGAATCTGTATACAAACATGAACACAAGTTTCAATTGTCTGATCATCATCATACATACTTTAACATGTCATATTTCAAATACTATATAATATACAGCACAAGTTCTTCGCAATTATATTTTGTAACGCAAAACTCTAATAATACACTAATAATTTTATTTGAAGGTTTGTATTGAGAATTTAAATGTGTAAATATTAAGTAAAATAAAGTAGTTTTATATGTTAGAGGAAAATTAGTAGCGGTTCAAGTTTTAGGTACATAAAGCGAATTTAAAAAGTGAAGTCTTTTTTAAATTAATAAAATAATTAAAATTATAATATTTTTATTTATTTTTTTTAATTTTTTTATGCAAAATTATTTATTAAATTATATAATTAATTTTATTTAAAATATCTTTTTATAATAAAACTATTCCATTTAATTTTTATTGATACATTGTTAATCTTAAATAATATTTTATTAGTTTAAGTTTTGAAAAAACGCTCTCAACTAGAGTAACTCACTGGGATTGTTAACATTATTCTATATATTATATATGGATTTGAAAAAGAATTTATTCTTTTTATATAATTAAGAATGTCAATTGATTTATTATTTTCCAATCTTATAATCTTCTAAGCCACCAATATCTAATAAATTATTATGTTTCAAATATTTTTCAAGGCTTAGGTATTTATTGAACACTTACTTGCATTTTCTAATTTTTTTGTTTATTTTTATAAATTTATCCATAACTCCTTATTGTGATTTAAAAAAAGCTAAACTCTTTTTTTTTTTTTAAATTTTGAATAACTTGATTCATATCTTCTAGTTGACATATTTGTATATTTTTATTTAAAATAAAAACTATAATATATATAACTCTGAATATAAATTATAAGTATATAAAATGAGACTAAGTTAGAAAGATAAAATTTGGTTATCAAAATAATAAACTTAATCTTGAAGCCTCAAACCTTGTATCTTTCAGTTGTGTCCTTTGGTAGACCTTTAAATGTAATTTCTAAATTAAACAAACACATACTCCAATTGTCTCTAAATAGAGACACAATGATTAAACAAATTTTAATTAACATTAATTAAATTATATTTAATCCACTTCATTCTAGACGAAGTTATTTCAATATCATCTTAACTTCACTTAACATAATGACATCAAACTGATAAATTCTTTTCAGGGTTTAGGATTATCTATAGTAAGTATATAGATTATATCTTTCAAAATCTACCTCCTATAACAAATATTGTGCAAAAAATTACAATATTTTTATAAAAAAATTCTATTAATTCTTCATGTCAAATAAGTAAACTGATATACTAATTCACAAAATAGTAGAGGTAGAGAGGTTGCGTAAAGCCATGGAAAATCTGTCAAGAAAAACTGCCAAAAGATGTGCATGAAAAAGGATAGGTGGCATGCAAACACTGCCATTGCATCCCCTCACTGGAGAAGCCTCTGCCACGCACCTCACACTTCACAACACACATAATTTCTTCATTTCACCCATTTTTATTTCATCATTTCCAAAATTATAGTGCAAATAAGAAAATAGTTAGGGTTGGAAGATGAACCCACACAGTCTTTTGGCTTCCGCCGCCACATAAACATAGGGTTGGCCTTCGTCACTCTCTCCCTCTTCTCCCTTCTCAAGAAGCAGCCTTCCACCGCCTCCATCTACTACGCTCGTCCTCTCTTACACCACCATCAAATCCCTCTTCAGTCAACTTCAACCTCTCTGCACCGTTTCCTTCCTTCCGTCCGTTGGGTTTTCCGGGTGTTCAGAGTCACCGAAGCTGAGATCCTGGACGCTCATGGTCTGGATGCTCTCGTTATCATCAGACTCTTCAAGTTCGGGTCAGTTTCTCTCAGCCTATTTCACATGCACTTTATCTTCTTTCATTCTTACCTTTTTCTAGTTGATGTCATCTTGCTTACTTAGTAGGATGTATGCAACTCAAATCTAGCCAATTTAACTTAAAAAACTTTTGAATATAATCATAACTGAATTTTTAGTTTTTTCAAAAATAATATTTGAAATGAAAATTTCCCACATGCAATGAGTGTGAATGAATCGGTTGACTCGGGAGCTTTGAGTTCCTATCTCAGTGACATGAAAACGTCACTGGTACAGCAGAACAGTAGAGTTTTTTTTTTATTTTTTTTAAATAAAACAAAATTCATGCTATTAATCATTATAATCAATATTTTACTTCCTCACATTAAATATAACATAAAAATGAAATATAAAAAAAATTACAAAGGACACATAATGGTCAAACCCATCTAAAATAATACAAGACAATTTCCTCAAACAACTAAAAACATTGGAAAATTAGATTTATAAGGAAAAAAATAGGTCAAACTTTGCCTTTACAAGATAGGTAAACAAAATTTTTAAAAATTTTTAGATTTACTAGAAATAAGGAAAAGTGATCGCAGGAAAGGCTTCTTGGAGCCAAAACTAGTATTACACTTAAAAAAGATGCGACAAATAAACCCTTTGTACTTGTTACACATAGAGAACCAAGAGACATCACTCTATGTTGTATCTCATTATCCTTTGGCAACTTACTATGTAGGCTCCAAAGTCTTGACTAGTACCCCACCTACATGTACTCAGAAGCTGAGAAAAAGAGTCTAGAATACCTTTCTCCTGAGTAATAATAATTTTCCTCATCTCAAAATCAGATAAAGAAGAAGATAAAGACAAAAAAAAACCAGAACAAGCCTGTGAGACTTGTAAGAGAGTTTAATCCTTCCATTATAAGTAATCCCTGCAAGCAAAAATTTAATTTGGAAGAATACTAAAGATAATATCATAACCTGAATCCATCATCATCATCCAAGAGGTATTTTCATGAGTCTTTAATACCACATGAAAGAAGATCAAAATGTAAGAATTTTTAGTTTGAATCTAAGAAACTGAGTTTAAGAGAGTCCAACGCTTGTGACTATAAGTTAAATTTCAAGTAAATTTTATAAACTGAATATGAGAATGAACAGTAAATGAAAGAATATGACTGAAAGACCACGTAGTAAAAAAGAAAGAATTAAAGTGGGTTGAAGACAAAAGACACTACAAAAAGTTGAAACTCTAATAAGAGTGAAAGGAAGAAAATACACACCCATAATTACTTTATTTAAGATAGTGGATATGCAAAAAAAAGAGAATATGTGTAACCTTTTCTTATCTGTATTGAATTTTCTTTCTATCTCTATTGTCTTTTTTGGACTTCTTCCTCTATCTCTCTTGTCTCTTGGACTTGTCTCTTGGAATTCTAAAATATTCTGTAGCTTATGATTCTTCCTAGATTATAATAACAATGTAATGCACCTGATTAATGAATGTCCAATTACCAATGTAATATTAAATAAGATATCACAATAGAAAATAGAAATTATTCTTAAGAGCAACAGAAATTATTCTTAAGAGCAATAGTTATGACTCCGAAAGAACCTACGGAGTATTCTAAAATTTCCAAGAAACAAAAGAATTAGAGACAGTTCCCAGAGACAAAAGAGATAGAGAGACAATTCTAAGAGAGAAGAGAAAATATTACACATATATTACTCTCTTTTTCTCCACATTCATTATCTTAAATAAAGTAGTCATTTCATTTAAGGATGAGTATGTTCTCTCTCACTTTTAGTGGTGTCTGAACTTTATTTGTTGTTGTATGTGCCAGGTATCCTTGGTCTCCAACCTACTTTGATTCTTTCTCTTTATTACTTGATCATTCAGTCATTCTTTCCTTTACTATTGAGTAGCTTAGGATTATTATTCTCAGCCTAGATGTTAGTAACTTGCAAGCCCTTTCATATTTAGGAAAACAAAAATTAGCAATTGACAATGACCATACTCTCTTTTACTTTAAAAGAGGATTTTGGTTTTTTCCTTTTTTTTTAAAAAGCTTTTTAGCTTGGTTAACATGAAAAAAAAATCTATATTACAAAGATAAATTGAAATAATTAATCAAAAGTACAGAGAATAAATTTTAATTGGTATGTGAAAAAGAATTTGTGATTATTAATTTGTTGAAAACATAAAAAATCGTATTAAAAGATATAATTATAATTTTGAAATAGTAGTTTAAATGAAATAAATATCTTTTTGGTGGTCCAAAAATTATAAATAAAATTTAATTAATTTATTAATTTTTGTTGTTATATATAATGACAAAAATTTTGTGAATCTTGAAAAAGTAATAAGATTTTTTAAAGATATCTAATAATATATTGAAAAAGTAAGAGTTTTGAAATTGTTTTGACCTCGAAGGTAAGCTGTAAAAAAGTTTTGTATTTTTAAGAAAGAGTTTTAGAGAGTTAAAAGAAAAAAAGAATATATTTAGTTCCGATTTTTAATTAATATAAGACTATTAAGCTAGCAGCAATGATTAGTAATTATTATTAAAAGAAATGCTATGAAATCAGTTGTAAAAATTAAAATTGATAAAGAATAATTGTAGGATTAAATCAATTTTTAATATAGAATTAGTTTATATATCTACCAAATTATAATAAAAAATTTATGTAATAACATTTGATAAAGAACTTATGTAAAGAAGATAGAAAAAAAAAATTGAATATGCAGTGATAAATAATTGCAATTTAATTTATTTCATTAAAGATGGATGAGAGAAAATATTAAATTTAAAACATAGTTATAATTACACCATTTAGTTAAGTGTATATCTTTTTATCGTGATGGTTAATGTAAGTACCAGACATTATTTTGTTAAGACAAACGTATTAATGCTATGCTGGGTGTTGAATCTTTATCTTATATACTTGGTTTAAGAAGTTGATTACCTTCTTAACGATTGATTATTTGTATGTTAAACATTATTTTTTATAATTAAAAATTTCTAATTGATAGTTGATTTTTATAACTTGGTTTTTCATTTCCATATTATAGGATTTTGGATATGTTAAACAATTGATTTAAAAAATAATTGTGAGATTATCATTGTTGTAGGCTTCTAATATTTGTTGGTTAGATAGTAAATATGAGGATTTTTTGCTTGTTGGATAAATCTTTTATAGATTATTATTGCGATGAAATTGATGGGATTTGGATTTATGGAAGAGCTTGAGGTGGATTTCGTTAATATTTGAGATTTATAAACTAATATTTGAGATACATCCTAATCAATTAATATATGAAAAATATTAATATAATTTTTCCAAAGTTGTTTGATTGGAAAGTTTTAAGGTACAATTTTGTGGGATACATATCCATTTAGAAGATGTACATTCAAAGTGGATATTTGTTTTTCTTTTTTTTTTCAATTTATGTTATTTGACCATCAATTTAGAAGATGTACAAGTGGATATTTTTTCTTTTCAGTTTATGTTATTTGACCATTTGCAAACATAATTGAAAAGAATCTTTGCTTTTTAATATAGTATTGGTTCAATGTAGAGAAGTTAGTAGTTTCTATTTCTTATTTTGTCAAGAGAGTACTTCATAATATAAGATATTTGTTCTAAGGTGTACACTTGACCGATGTATATGAAAATGTTGTAGTGTAGCGTGCCTTACAGTCACACGGAAACATGAAAAGTGTACACCTTAGAACAAATCTGTTACAGTGGTCACAATTTGTTTGAAATCTGTTACACTCACATCACAATTTGTTTAATTGAACTACATATTATTTCACTAGTCAACCCAGTGTAAGTTGCTCTACTTTGATAAGGTATATCATAATTGGAAAGAGTTCTACCAAATATTGTCACGTAACTTTATACTTTAGACTTTAATACCATGTAACTTTTTGCTTTAGATTTTATGTGAAAAATAATTACTTGATTGGCATATTGCGAACAATGACTTAAATAAAGATAATGTTATCCAAACTACAGTTTTAAATTTTGTAAGCCAAGTGTGGGTCGATGAAATGTTTTTATATGACAAATACAAAGAGACTTTGTTTGTTGCAATTACATAAGAAGAGCATAACACTATATTACTAATTATCTTTATTATTGTTTAGGATGAGGTTATTAATGTTTAGTTCTTTTTTTTTTTAAATCCATTTAGATGGATAACTCTATAGGTGATCTGTGTCTTATTTTTTACCAACACAAATCAATAAAAAGTGCATGCCCTATGCTTAGAAAGATATGATCCTCCCAATCTCTTATTTGGTCACGACAAAATACACTTGTTGCGACAAAATCTTCATAGAGGCAGGAAGTTGGCAATCATGATTGTTGTTGGCTATGTGTAATCTAAAGAAAATTTGATAGAGACCTTACTTTTGAAAGGATCAGCGCCAGATTTTTGGTAGAGGAAACAAAAATTGGACAAAAGTTTGACCAACGATGCCATTTAAAGTTTTATTAGACAAATGATGATGTGATTGTGACAAAATTCTAAAAACTTTACTTGTCACGCTTCCATATAATTGCAACATGTAAATAAGTGTTCTATGATATTTTTATGTCCATAGTCTATATGTATACACTACAATAAGTTTCTCATGTCTATGAAGTACTTTTTTAGAAATATAAAGAATGAAACTATTAATTCTTTTACCTTAGACCATACTATGTCCAAATTTTAAAATAAAAATAATTTTGAAAACAAGCCTAAGTCTAAGTCGAATAAAAAGCTTGGGTAGACATTATAAAATAATATAATGTAATTATATAATAAAAATAATTTTAAACAATAAACTTAAGTTAAGTTGAATAAAGACTTAGATGCATATTATGAAACAACATAATTATGTATGAAACATAATCATGCAAAAAGAGTTCGTAGTGTCACATGTGTAAATACATTAAAAAACATGTGTCAATATTCTTCTCAATTATGTAATAAATGCAAATTTCATATATTTCTCTTCACATATACTTTATTATTTAATTATTTACGATATTACAATTAAACTTTTTAATTATGAATACTATTTTAAAAATAAATTTTAATGAATAGTTTATAATAATTTATAAATTATTCATAATAATACTCTTTAAATTACATATAATTTGTTTTTCACCAGTTTCACCAGTACATAGTGAGGAACAAAGTTGGTATAGTAGCAACATGTCTCCATAGGATATACCGATAAACAAAGTGCACTTTTGCACCATCCTCCACTAATTGCTCTTTCTAGAGACAACTTGCACAATTATACAAAAGAAATTGCATTACTGCGTAAAAATTGCTTTATATATTATGGAACATTTGTAAAGAAAAAATTTAAAGTTGAACAATTTTTCTTTAAGGCATACAACTCAACATGATATAGTCTTTCATAAATTTGTCTTTGGTTAAATGCACATTAAACAACAATATCTATCATGTAAAAAATCTATCAATACCATTGTTGTACGAATTTATTGTTTTATGTTCCTACAATCAATACGGTTCAATATAGTTGATCTAATCCACAGTGTTGATAACTGTTGATAACTGAAATGATGAAAAATACTCTTAGATTTTGCTTAATCGACTTTGTTCTTTGTGTATACATAATTTTTAGTGCATGCTTAATAAATGCTCAAATATCTTTTTCCTCCATCTTAGCCAGACAATTTAAGTTAGCCCACATTATTCAAGCTTCTGAAATATTTCTACAGAAAGGTCCTGGTCAAAAAGCTTAAGAATATGTTCATGTGGTCAAACCTGATGATCCACAACTTTGCTATACCTTGACATAAACAAAGACATCTCACACGAGCTGCTTTTTAAACAATTTTCATAATAATGTTTGTGTTACTCGAACCAAGCTTGTACTAATATATATGTAGCAACTGATACCACAGAAAAAAGAACTCTTATAATCTCGAGATATGTACAACTTATTAAAAATAAATTTTTTTTCATTTTTTTCAAGGATGACCTTTAGTTTCTAATGTTCATGATATGTGTGTCAATACACTAGCTCATTTTGTTCTTCTTTTGTTCTTCTGCATGAACAATAATATTTTCAAATTCAGAAAGATGTACAACCATATTAATCACCTCACTATTCATTAGGTGTCTCAACATTTCATTATATATTTAAACAATGAAATATTTATTACAAAAACTACTTGTAATGCGACCAAGTTTGGTAAATAAAGGTTGTATTTTCTCATCGAAGCATGTCAGTTTTGCTTTATCAAGGAATGTGCAATATCTATTACTAAAGACCCCTACTTAAAATTAAGAGTAGGATATGCTACTACCTCATCCCACTTAATACCATAGATTAAAGGATTTATCCTCATCCTTATAAGAAAATATGTATAGTCCATTTAGTACAAACTTCTTTAACATTGGTTATAGTACCCAATATCACCTGTTCTTACATGACCTTGAGGCTGAGAATAACACTTCTAAGATATCAACTTCAACAGTTCTTTTTGTCGTTCTCCAGTTTTTGATGTCTATAACAAAGAGGGAGGTACCTAAAAAAGGCACTCCAACGCTCAAGTCAATACTCAATATTTAGAGTTTTAGTGTGACGGGTTAAAATCAACGTACTTGTACTTTTTTTCTATCTGGTTTTCTATTATTTATAATAGTATTTATGTTATGATGACTTTTTCATTGAGAAGGTGTAAGGTGCATTCAATATTAAATGTTTACGTAATGATTACTCTAAACTCTTTATCTTGAGGAAAAAGATATACAATACAGTCAACCTACCTTTTTGTCAGGTGAGAAAAGGTGAACACTGCTAGGCTACCAACTGGATGACGTTGAACCCAAGGTAACCCAAGGCAAGTGTACTATCCGACCATTCCTAATATGGCTTACCTTGGGTTCAACGCCATCCTGTTGATAGCATAGCAGTGTCTCACGTCTTCCCACCTAACAAAAGATAGGTTGAGTGTATTTCACATCTTTCTCTTTCTCCTGATAAAGGGTGCTAGAGTAATCATTACATAAACATTTAATGTTGAGTGCACCTTACACCTTCGTTTTGACAAAGTAGTGAGAAATTCATCATTACATAAATACTATTATTATAAATAATAGAAAACCAGAGGAGAAAAAGGTAGGTTGATCTTAACCCAAGTCACACTAAACCTCTAAATATTGAGTATTGACTTGAGCATCAGAATACCTTCTACAGGTACCTCTCTTTTTGTTCCTGGAAATTGGAGAACGACAAAAGAACTATTATAGTTGATATCTTGAAAGTATTAGTTTTAGTCTCAAGGTCTTGTAAAAATGTCACCTTTTTACCACTTTTTTTTTAAGGCCTCTCAGCCCGACTAATTATCTACACAACCTCAAACATTATCTTTTATGGATATAAACGTGCGGCTTAGTCTTCATTAATCCATCCATTATTACTCACATTATGCCTCAAGTGGGTAATAAAACCCATGAAAATATTGTTTTACTTCTCTTCTAGAATGTCAAACTATGTTCATATACCTATAAGTCCTTAATTGTTTAACTTTTAACTTTTTATACAATTTTTTTAAGTGTGAATTCTTTTAAGTCGTGTAAATGTTTAATATAAGTGTTATTTTGTCTCTACTCAATTTATCAGGTGTCACGTTATATAAATTTTTTATTTAGACATACAATTAATATTTGTGGTTTATTCTTCACACTGTATAAGATTTTGTGTTTGGTCATGATGGTATGTTTGAATTTATACTTGAAGATTAATTGAATGATAAATAATCATAATTCTTATGAGTTGAAATAAACACTGCAGATTAGATCAACTACATCAAAACGTATTGATTATAGGCACATAAAATCATAAATTTGTAGGTGTTGATGAATTTTTTACATGATACATATTGTTGATCAGTGTGCTTTAAAAAAAAAATATTGTTGATTTATGTGCTTTAACAAAAAAACAAATTTATGACAGACTATGCCATGTTGACTGTCTTGACCTCAAGCAACTTATGAAAAATTGTTCAAGTTGAAACTTTTTCTTTACAAATGTTCCACAATAGAAAGCGATCTTTATATTACTGTTTTGTATTATTGTTCAAATTGTCTTCACAAAGAGTAATTAATGAGCGATTGTGCAAAAGTGCACTTTGTTGATTACTTTGTTACGGAGACATGTGCTACTGATCACTTTGTTACTCACTATGTCCCAGTGAAAAACAAACTATATGCAATTTGTTGATTACTTTGTTATGGAGACATGTGCTACTGATCACTTTGTTACTCACTATGTCCCAGTGAAAAACAAACTATATGCAATTTAAAGAATATTATTATAAACATTTATGGATCATTTATGGATCATATATGCAATTAACGAACAACACTATTACAAACTTTTTTCTAACCACATGTCAATCAATTTCAATGTATTTCTCACGCTCGTGAAACATAGGATTGACAGCTAAATGTAAGGCAGATTTGTCACAAAAATGAACTACAGTGGCTTGAGGAACAATATATAAGTCATCGCACATCGACTAGAGACGGAATCATTCAATAGTTTATAAATAGATTCAAACCTCACTTTACCAAGTCCGTTTGTAAGGTTGAGTTAGGCTTAAATCTCATTCTTAATAAAACTATTTTAAATGATAATTTCTCTAAATACTTATAATTTGATAATTTAATGTTATTTTAACATCTTTTACTTACCAAATCAACTTTTTAGCTATAATCCTCCATAAAAATTTTGAATAAGTTCAGCGGAACTAATGGATATTGCCCAAAATAAAATGCTTCAACTTTTCCTTTTTTTTTTTTTATTAGGATAAGAACTAACTAGTGACCAATATTATCATACTGATTTTTCTTTAAGAAACAAGGACTAGTGTGATTACCCAAATTTATCCCTAAAGATAAAAAAACTGATCCTAGAAAAAGGTATAAACTAATTATATAGATCCTTTATATTTTAATCTTTTCATCGAGTGAATGTTAGGATTATGGATTAAACATCTTGCATTTGTAATAAGAAGAGTAAATTGGATCAGTGAGTTTTTCAATAATCAATCTTGGAATTTCCTCTAAAGGTTAATGAGATCATGAAAAAAGAGAAAAAAAAAAGGTTTATCTTATGGAATAACAAATTATCTTCATTTTCTTGAAGGAGTTTTGTAAAGTATCCATTGTTCAACATTCATGCTGCTACACTATAATAATTGCATGCAACAATAACCCCGCCATGCCAAAATTGTATTTTGCTTAATTTTACTTTCTTATTCTTATATTTATGTTTACTAATTTTTTTGTTTGCAGCATTAAATTTTTTGCGGTGTGTTCTCTTGTTGGGTTGGTTGTTCTTCTCCCTGTTAATTATGGTGCCCAGGAGGTTCAAAATGGGAGTTACTTTACAAT
>Ga0209700_108132_pt1 | contig 13843 bp, 8 predicted proteins | sample SiratroredBW_FD_187528 | JGI IMG/M metagenome (GOLD analysis project Ga0209700, IMG submission 187528) | Root nodule microbial communities of legume samples collected from California, USA - Siratro red BW (SPAdes) (version 2) | ecosystem: Host-associated > Plants > Roots > Nodule | place: USA... | reverse complement strand
TTATTATTATTATTATTATTTTGCAATATCATGGGGATGATGTATTGATCAATGAAATTTTATTTTAATTTTTTTTAATGTTATATCAATGGATGCATGACCACATTTCTTTGATTTTTTTTTTTTCAAAATGGTAATATGTAATGCATATGAAAAAAAAATGAGATCAAATTTTTTTTATGCTATTTCCAAAAATCATTTTTTAGAAAAAAAATATGTGATCCAAGAAAATGTTTAATATTTTTTATTTCCCCAAAATCATTTTGTAGAAAAAAGAAATATGCAATGCAAAATGAGATTAATGTTTTTTTATTTATTTCCCAAAATCATTTTTTAGAAAAAAAATGCAAAGCATGTGGGATAAAAATATTTAATGTTTTTTTTATTTCCCAAAATCGTTTTTTATTAGAAAGAAAAACATGCAATGCAGGTAAGAAAAATGAGATTAGTGTTTTTTATTTTTTTATATTTTTTGAAATCCACTTTTGTTTTTTTTCTTTTTTTTGAAATAGAAAGTATGTGATAATTAAAAAAATGAGATTAATATTTTTATTTTTCATTTTCCAAAAATTAATTTTTTTTAACAAAAAGTATGTGATAAAAATGAGATTAATACTTATGCATAGGGAAAAAAAATCTTTTTTTTAAGGAAAACTCCCAAGAAAGAGATGTGAGTCACAATTGGACTGCAAGCCTTTCCTAGCCAGAGTTGTTTTTAGACCACTCTCACAAATTTTCTTTAATACTTGTTGGTAATAAATAACAGTGGACCATTGAGCTGCAAAAAGTCTCCCTTAGTGCCCTAATTAGGGTTTGCCCTAGTGAGGCTTAAGTTCTAGGCATGTAAATGTGCTTGTAAAGGGTGACTTATCCTAATTTTCTAATAAAGGCCACTAGAGCTATGGCCCCCTTTACCACACATCCATATCAGTCAGTAATGACCATCTTTATGAACATGACAATAAAGGGAACAGACTTTAGCTGAAGTTTTCGCACAACTGGGTTAGGACGTACATCGACCCAGTTTTCCTACACAACTCCTCTATTTCTAAGCTTCACACACCCAGGTATAGGGCTTCACTCATGATATGCAATAAAGTGTGTGTGAAGGGAGAAAAATACATACCCAACTCCTACCTGCAAAACAACCAGAAAATTTCCAAGCATAATATATAACATGTCTTCTACCTAGGGTTCAATATTTATACTTGGAATACGTTCCTGCGTTGAAAATTAAAATATATAACATGCAATATATACAAAAAAAAGGAAAACGTAAACACTAAAAAAACCACATAAATTTTACTCATTTAATTAAGTTGGCCTGACTCTCTAAAATAGTCCCCAGTGGAGTCGCCATTTGTCGCAATCGGGATCACAACGGGGCGATCAAAAATTAAATTTTAAAAAATTTAAATAGAGATTTGGAGTCGCCACCATAGTTTATTATGGAAACCATAGAAAAACCAAAAATAAAAATGTCTACGAACCATATTCAAAGATTCTGGAGTCGGTTACGTGTGGGGAAGGTATTAGCACCCACAACGCCCATCCTTAGACGGTACCTTTAATCAAATAAATAGAAATAAGTGTGGTTTTACAAAATGTCATTTTTCCCAAATAATAACAATAATAATACGAATAAAGACAAATAAAATAACAAAACAAACAAATATAAAAAACAAAACAAATATATAAAGAAGAAAAAGAAAACATGTTAATAAACATAATACAAATAATAACAATTATGCAAATAAAAATAATAAACAAAAATAAAACAAATAAAGATATATTTTTTATTTTTTTGGCCCGACAAGGAGTGACTTTGGTCCTATGTATCTCTATTCATGATATAAAATCAAGGTTTATGTAGTTCTAATTTTGAAATTGGTTTGTTATGATTATTGGTATTTATTTTTTTATTTTTTTTTTGAAAATTTCATTTAATCTTGTTTTTAAAAGAAAGTTTTATATTTTTTTTATTGTTAAAATTTTAGATTATTGAAACTGTGTCACATTTTTATTTTTTCTAAAAAGTAAACATTTTTACTATTTTTGAAAATATTTTATTTTTTTAATTATTTTGAAAACTATTTTGAATCTAATATTTTTATTTGTGAAAGTTTATGTTTTTTATTTTTAAAAGACGATTTACTTATTCTTTTTATTTTGGAAACTTTTTTTATATATTTTTAATTTAAAATTTTGATATTTTATTAACTTTTAGAAAATATTTTATACTTTTTCGAAAATGATATATTTTATTTATTTTTGGGAAACATTTATTATTTTTATTAAAAATTTGGAAATGTTTAATATATTTTTATCTATATAAAATTTACTTGAAATAAAACATTATTTATTGATTTGATAAGGAAAAAAATTAATAATAATAATATAAAAATTAAAATGGTTTAGAATCTCTTTTGAGTACTCTGATGTTCTTGCTTCCATAATCTACTGAGATTTAGGTTTCTTTTTATTTTGGGTCCTCTGAGACTGTGTGAAACAGCAGCCTCTAGATAAAATTAAATTAAACAATATGAGACGTGCTTAGAGGAGCATCCGGTATATGAGACGTGCTTAGAGGAGCATCCCCTGTATAACAAAAACAAATTTATAATGCAAATTTATTTACAAGCAATAAAAAATACTAATATTCATGTAATTGAAATTTGAACAAGTCAAGACAAACAAAATAAAGACAAACAGGATAAAAACAAATAGAACAATCACATGAGGCTGAGCGATCAAGACATACCAGTTGAAGATAAGTTTTAACAAAATTCGCCCCCTTTTTTCTAATTCCAAGCCTTCAGATCTTCAGTAATCTTTTCTGTGTGTAATTCTAGTGCTTTCTCAAAAACATGTGTAAAATGTGTGTAATTCCCTCATATTTGTAAAGATGGGTGTAAAATACTGCTAAGAGTAAATCCCCTTCCTTATTTTGGTCTTTTTCTTTTATAAAAAATTCTCAAACCCCTCAATTGCTCTACTAGATCAATTCAATGAATCTACCCCTAACCCTTAATTTTTAGTGTTAGTTTGATGCTGAAGAATAAAATTTTTAGTGTTAGTTTGATGCTGAAGAATAAATCAGAATCAATTAGAGTTATTTCTAATTAAGCACAATAACCACCTATTATTACCATTATTTACAATTAAACCAGAATAATATCTAATTAATGTCATTATTCGCAATTAAGCATAATAATCACCAATTATCAATAGATTTCCCTAACCAATCTGTTGAAATTTTCATTAATTAACATTTTTCTTTTGAATTTTAAATTAATTTTTTTGCATTAAAAATGAGTTTCTGAACAAGCAGTTATATTATTCAGTAGAGAGAAAAAGTATGATGTGACAATACTTTAATAAGAAGAGGTGCAAAATATCAATTTTATTTTCTTTTTTTTAACACACCTTTAATGGACTGGACCTCAACAAAATAATTTACTTTATTTTTTTCAAAATGAACCTTTTATTAATTTGGGCTTTATTCAAAGATAAATTATTTTCGGACTGAATCTCTTAATGAATTTTATTTTTTCTATTGTTTTTCTGCAGTTTATTTAAGACAGACCCAACACTTCTTTTTCTTATTTTTCTTTTTATTTTTCTATACTTTCCAATTTTTATTTTATTCATTACTTATTTATTTTATTTTCCTATTTTATTTATTATTATTTTCCTTTTCTTTTTTTTTTATTTTACTTTGTTGTTTTTTTCTTTTTCTTTTTTTATAAATTTTATTTCAAAATTTTATTCATTAAAATAAAAAATGAAATCAAAACTTTTTCTTCTTCTTTTTATTTATTTAAAAGTATGATAAAAACTACATAACACAAATTTTTTATTTTAATTTTATATATTTTTATTTTAAAATAATTTTATTTGTCCGGACGAAATTAAGTTTTGACATAAAAGAAAGACACTCATATAATATTATATTGCGCATACATATATGTAATAAGAAATAATAATAAATAAGAATTATTGTTTTTTATTCTTATATTATACTCAATAATTACAATCTAATTAATTAACGTAAAAAATAAAATTTAAAACACTCACCACTCTCTCTAATGTATACATATTTTTGAAAAAATTTATTATTTAACGGAAAATTTGATTCAAAATAAAAATTAAATTTTTCTTCCTCAAGTTTACAAAACACGTTTATCATTATATCTTCTCATTACTACTCTACCATTTTTTATTATCTAGCAAAAAAAACTTAATTCAAAATGAAAGTTTCAGTCATAAATAATTTATTTAAAATTTATAATTAAAAATAATTATAAAAAAATTTCAGTTATAAATAATTATTTTAAACTTATTCATAACATCAATACATACATTATTTATTTTTATCAAAAGTTTCAATTTCTTCAACATAAATTATTTATTTTATTAAAAGTTCAATTTTTTTCAAAATATAACAGAAGAGTTTATTTAAATAATACATAAATAATTCTAATTTTTTTGCAATTAATTCTATAATTATTACACGTTTTCTATTTTAATATTTGAAAAGAAAGTTAATCTTAAATTCAACAAAGCATTAAGATGATGCTTATATAATTACTTATAATTGAAATTTTAAATATATAACTTTTAAATAATTAATTATAACTAAAAACTTTATTTCCAATTGAATTTTCAGTTAAACAATAAAAATAATTTCAAACTATAACTATAAACGGTTAAGAAGAAATACTGAAAACATATGCTCTAAACTTAGGAGAAAGAATACTTGAATTTTAATTTTGAATAAAGTTTTTAATTAAATAATAAAAATAATTTTAAAATATTTGTATTAAGTGTTAGAGAATTATAAATATTTTAAGTTTTTTTATTAATGATTAAATTTTCATTAGTTGTTTCTCTTATAAGATGAATTTGAATGAGTGAGAAATGATAGATTTGATAGGATAATAAGTGAAAAGTGAGATTCTTTAAATTGAGAGAAATACGGTGAGAAATGGAGAAAAAAAAAATATGTAAATGATATGATGAATTTGATTGATAAAATATTTATTTTAATTGATAAAATGATAAGATTATAATTTTATCTTTATAAATAAAATTAATATAAAATAAAATATAATTAATTATTTGTAGATAGAACTCGTTTGTGATTAAAACATTCTTTTCGCTATGGTCCTTAAACTCGCTCGAAAAAAAATATAAATTATCTGATATTACAGACACACGAAAAATTGTTGAAAATGAATTATTCAACAAATCTAAAAATATATGAATTGTTTGATATTCTTATAGGATACGTGAACTCAACTGAAAAAAACTTATAAATTATCTAACACGATTAATACATCCAAAAATATATAAAACAATTTCTAAAATAAAATAAAATAATTATTTTATAAATTTATTTTGATTGTTATTATTATTTTTAATTTATTATTTTTATTATTTCATAATTTTATTTTGATTATTATTATTTTTAATTTTATTGTTATTGTAACTATTATTTATGATTTTATTATTATTTTTATATATTATTATTTTATAAGTTTATTTTAATTATTATTTTGAGGTTTTATTATTACTTTTAATTTTTAACATTAATATTATTAGTATTTTATAAATTTATTATTATTATTATTATTTAAATAGTATTATTTTTATAATTTTATTATTAATATTGATAAGATTATGATTATTTTTAATTGTAATAATTATTTTTATACTTCAATAATAATTAATATATATACTATTTAATTATTATTTTTAATTTTAGTTTATTAATATTTTTAATTTCTTAATTATATGGATTGTGTAGAGTTAATATTTTTTTTTCGAGTTTTACCTAACTTTTTTATTTATATTAATTACGGTATAAACATAAGGCAATATTTTATTATATTCATACATGTGTTCTTATAGTGATTAATGAATTAATTACTGTATAAACAGACTTTTTTTTGACTTCGATGTGAGATCACGGGGCTGCTAGGCACTGACTTCGATGTGTTTCAAAATAAAACAAAGTGTACATTTGTTTTGTGCTAATTTAGTTTTCCAATGTACACTTCCATCGTTGTTCCTCTCTCACCTTCTTTTTGTTTGAATAATGTATTTTTGGAAGAGTAAGAAAAGATATGATTCGAATGAATATTTTCTATTTAGATAGAATGATTTATGAAGAAATACATGAATAATTTCAATCATACTACAAGGACCATTTATTTATTTAGTTTAGTTTATATGTAAAATGCTATTTTTTATAAGTGTAATTCCTCTAAGATTAAATTAACAATTCATTATGATTTCTTTAACTAATTTAAAATTTTAACAATACCATATAGTTGACACTATAATGTCTTCCATACATAAAATATAGTAAAAGTTACTAAATGTAAACTCATAGTTATAAAAAGTTATAAATATATATGTTTGAGATTATCACTAAATTATAATAATAATAAGTGATGTTATTATAAATTTATTTAGGTATATATTTAGTAACATGTTATTAAAATTATATTAAAAAGTTTATCTTAATTATATTTGTTGGAACTATTATATTATCATTTTCAAATTCATATTAATTCATCTAAAATATCTAATCTTACGGTTGGGATATTTATATTTTAGTATGAAAAGTATAACTAAATCATAATATATAAGATCAAATAATTCATTTGCTAACAATATTATTCACAATGATAAGAATAAATACTTAAATATAAGCAATTATAAATTTACATTTATTATTTAGTTTTATTTTTATTTGAAGAAACAAAATATAATAATAAATTTCAATACTTAAATGAAAACAATTAATTATCTTCTCAATTTAATATAAATATATATATTTAACAATTTTCTAAATATTTTTAAAACTAATATATATATATATATATATATATATATATATGTTTTACTAAATATTATAGTTTTCATATCTTTTTATTGGATTACATTTTTCAAAATTTAGATTGAAAATATAATTTTACATAAGTTATATAGACAAAATTTTATAAGAATTTAAAATCATTTAATGTTTCATTTATACAAGTCAAAATTAATGTGATATGTTTTTTATTATTGATAAGTTTTAATAAAGTCACATAAATAGCTATGATAATATACAATTATAATTTCATAATTGAATTGATAAAATTTATTTTTATATAAAATTATTAATAACATAAAATTTCATGAAATTTACACGTTAATATTTTTTCGAGTAAATATAAACATAAAAATATTTTATTGTATTTAACCTAACAGTAACAAAAAATTTGGTAGATAATCTTAATATTAATATTAATACTTGTAGTTATTAAATTCAATTTTTATACACTTTTTTTAATTGTTTCTCTGTGCCTGTGGATACTGACCATACCACTAATTGTCCTAGTCAAAGAAGACGTGATAACGATGATGAGATTAATACTGTTATCTAAAAGGAAACATTAATAAATAAAAAATATAATCATCTAATATGATTAATCTTTTTATAATGAAGTTAACACCATTACGTAATGAAACATTTACAGTGAAACTATGTTAATTCATCAAATCAAAATAAGAAATAATTAACAAAAATCTAATAATTAGGAATGTAATCACTCAATTAGGAAGATAATGTCAATTTATTCTACATGAATGAAGGTTGAGAAGCACGTGCGCATGATAATTTATCGTGGGTACGATACGAATGTTGGCTCTTAGGTTCATAACCGGTAATAGTTGACAAACAATGTATGGTTTCTGTGTCCCTTTCCACCACTAGAGAGTTGAGAGTCACAAATCATATACAGTACCCCCAGAAAACGAAAATCCAAAACCATACTCTCCCTCCACACCCTCTCATACCAATTTTCCACTCAACCTTCCAAAAATGGATCTTTCCCAAATCTCATTAACCATTACTGATCTCAGCAACTCACTAATTATGTGTCCCCCTCCACCATTTTATAAGCCACCACCCTCAACTCAGTTTCACTCACTCTCTTCAAACCACACCACCCCTTCCTCCTTTTCAGGTCCACGTTCAGTCCTTCACTCTCTCTCTCTTTCCTTTCTCTCTTCTCATCATTACTTTTTGTGGGGTTGGAAGAAGGTTCAGTTTTTTATTTTTGGGCTGGGGGAATGCATTAAGTTATTGAATTTAGCTCTATAGCACGTAGTTGTTAATATATCTAGTGTTGAAATGGGACCAGTGTTTTGTTTCTGGGCTATAATTAATGCATGCAGGTTGATGATGCTTGGTTTTGTGATGTTATGATCATATATTCATAAGTTCATAACTAGTTATTTAACTTGCAACAACATTTTCTGGCACCAAACAGACCAAAGAGTTCTTAATTCTATTTTTATGGAAAGGACTTGAAATATTTCATCTACCTTTTCCAACAAGAAAACAAGCCCTTTATCTGAAATGCTTTACCTTTTTTGTCCATAATTTTCATTCTATGATCTCTGTTTCCTTCCTCCTTTTGTTGCATATTTTTCTTTCTTTTGTGTCTGCATAACGGTCAATACAAGTTTTGAAATGGAAATTCGTTGCCCTCTTTTAAAGTTTCTCCACAGTAGTTAGTGAAATATATATATATATATGGTCACTATCTTCTGCCAGGATATTTCAGTGATGTTCTTCTTTTCTTTTTGTGCAGCAAAATTTTTTGGCTTTATGTGAAATACTTATGTACCATATTGATTCCTTTACGTAAGGCATCTCTGTGATCCTTGTTTTCTATGCACAGGTTTACTGTTATCTTTTGTTTGGATTTTGCTGAATGGAGAGTGTAAGAATCATCCAATGGTTAAATCTTCTAGCTTGTGTACTGCTATTGCTTAAGGCAGAAGGATCTTTGGTTCCATTGACTTTGGTCGAGAATGCACTGTTGAAAGGAGCTGGTGAGGAATTTTAGTTATGATCTTATGGAACTGTAATACTCCAGTGTTACTACTGTAAGCAATATTTATATAATAGTTGAGAATTGAAGATTAACATGTGATGCAGTGTGTTTGGATGGAAGTCCCCCAGCTTACCACTTCGATAAGGGAGATGGAGAAGGGATTAACAACTGGATTGTTCACATGGAGGTATCTACCTTTCACTATTTGTCTTTTACTAACTCATGGAAAACTCCTTAGTTGTTTTCTATACTTCTTATATGTATTATGTGTACGAGTAATGCACAAATATTTCATCTGTGTGTAAATCTTAAATGCCATATTTGTCAATTGTTTTTTTTTTTTTGTTTTAGACAAACCAAAGAAATTTTCTTTTCATGATAATGATGTTCATCACCACAAATTCTTTTAGGGAGGAGGATGGTGCAAAGATGCCGACGATTGCCTTGGGCGTAAGGACACTCGCTTAGGCTCATCCAAGCAAATGGTTGAGGATCTTTACTTTTCTGGAATTTTAAGCAACGACCGACAGTATAATCCAGGTATTCTCCACTAGTTTGTGTATTTTGCTTCTTCATAATAGTTATGAACTAATTATTTTGCTCAGCTTTCTCACGAATGTTACAACTTTCAGATTTCTACAATTGGAATAGAGTGAAGATTAGGTACTGCGATGGGTCATCGTTTACTGGTGATGTGGAAGAAGTTGATCCTGTAAGTTTTGTAGAGTTCAAAGGAATTTGAAATTAAATTCTGGGGAAACTACTAGCGATGGTTGGTAAACTTTATTTTTTCCAATTTTCGTTCTGATGAGATTTTTATAATTTGATCTACATATCAGACAAACAACTTGTACTTTAGAGGAGCAAGGATTTTTTCAGCTGTAATGGAAGATTTATTAGCAAAAGGCATGAAGAAGGCAGAAAATGTATGAGACGTTGATGATTTGGCACTTTTTTTCTTCCTCCCGAATGGTTATTTCTTTGACTAATTGAAACTTGAACCTGCAGGCTATTCTCTCCGGTTGTTCAGCTGGAGGATTAACTACTATATTACACTGTGACAATTTTAAAGCTCTGTTGCCTTCTGAAGCTAATGTAAAATGTGTTCCAGATGCTGGTTATTTTATCAATGTGTATGATCCTCTAATTGGCTTTCACTTGCTTTTTCCTTACTTTTTATAGTTCCTTAGATCCTTGAATGATTTCATGTATTGTTGTACAACAGAAAGGATATCTCAGGAGCACATTTCATTGAAGATTATTACAGTAAAGTTGTGTCGACACATGTACATCTCTTTTCTCTTTTGATTATATTCCCCTTAGGAAAGAACTTACATATGCAGTGTTTAACATCAAGACTGCACAGCACTAAAGTTTTCCCACTTTTCATTTGAATGATTACTTTCTAATGGCTAAAGTTTTCTTAAGCAGAGACTGAATGGTTTTTATTTATTATTGTAGGGCTCAGCAAAGAATTTGCCCGCATCTTGCACTTCCAAACTCAGCCCAGGACAGGTAAGTTTGTCACATGTAATTTTTCCTTTCGGGTTGGCAACTTCTTTGGTGTTACTAATGCTTCTGAATGTCCTGTAGTGCTTTTTCCCACAATATGTGGTATCACACATCAGTACCCCAATCTTCATAGTAAATTCAGCCTATGACTCATGGCAGGTTAGATTACTCTCACGCTCAAAAAGTTCCGGTTTGTTTTCAGATGGTGTTCCTTTAGAATATATTGTCCATACTCTTTCAAAAATTGACGGATATATAACAAGATGGTAAAGAAATGATCACAGTACGCAATTTTGGTGCCTTTTATAGGATTAGCTTTTCCCAAATTTCTCATTTAAGGATTTTTTCAGAACTTGATAATAGACCTTAGATATGAACCCATAATTCTAAGTGCAGGATTTTATAGTTGCTTATTTAACCAAGGGTGAAATTCCTTCAAGATTAATTAACTCGTTTAGTCCAGAAATTGAGCTAAAATAACTCAGAATAATCTCTTCATTTTAGTATTTCCCGATTTCACTATGAATCTTTTGTTTCCAAAAGAGAACACCGAAATGTAAGTATATATAGTCATATTTGCCAACTGAAAATAAGCTTACTAATTCGTGTCAAAGATGTTCTCATTTGATTTTTTAACCTCTTATTGCTCTTGATAAGTGGAGATACCCTTCTGGTATTCTTTTCTGATCCTCAAGATATTGCTTCATTCAGATTCGGAACATCTTGGCACCTGGTGCCGCTGATCCCAGTGACAATTGGCATAGCTGCAAGCTTGATTTGAGCAAATGCTCACCTGATCAACTAAGTATAGTGCAAGGTGAACAGTTTCTCTTCTTAATAACTTGTGTATAGTAAAAAATGTGACATATAAAAGAATTTCACTGTGCTCTAATCAATCCTTGAAAGCAGTCTAAAATTTGGCATGCCTATGTCCCCACTTGATGAATGTACTTTGTTCACAATCCCTAACTAAGAGTGAAAAACATTGAAATGAAAAAAAAACCAAAAATAATCGAAATGGTAATTCCGGGTTACATTATTTTGCCACGTGAGGGAAAGTAAAGTTTTGTGATTTTCAGGCTTCAAGAAGGAATTCGAGAAGGCAGTAAGTGTGGTTGGAGACTCTCCATCCAAAGGAATGTTTATAGACTCTTGCTATGGCCACTGCCAAACAGAATCACAGGAGACATGGTTTAAAAGTGACGCACCACATCTTGCCAATACAGTAAGATGCTGCATTGTTTTCTGCCATTTGTAGAATATAAGCATCATTACTTGGTTTTGTATGCAGTTGAAAAGCTAACTATTTATGCGTGACATTGTGCAGACAATTGCGAAGGCTGTAGGGGACTGGTTTTATGGTCGAAATCCTTTCCATCAAGTAGATTGCAACTATCCTTGCAACCCCACTTGTCAGAACGCTGTTTCTGATCTGAAAGATCACCCTGGAATATAGATTTGTTTCGTCAAGCATAAAACCATTCATATATAAACCACGCACTTATTAGTTAAATGGTTATTGTACGAGAATATAAGGTTTCCAAGTTACAAAGCAAGCAAAATAAGAAAAGGCCGCTGGGTGCCCTCAATCATTGATGTTGTAATTGCTGTAATCTTAGTAAAATGGTACATTTTCTGTGTCTACTTTACTGGTGTTAAACCAACCCAAGAGAAAATTATTAAGTGAATACGATAATAATACTTAATGAGAAAATTTTAGCATAATTGAATTTAACATCTTTATGATGACACGTTTGTTATTATAATAAAAAATTAAATATGATTGGTAGTTTGTCATGTCATGAAACAAAGTTAATAAATATTAAATATTCTTATTGGTATTGTCAATTACTAATTTTAGGTGGTAGTATTACTACTATCGTAATTAAGTAATCACTATTATTTTAATGAACTTATTATTTGTAAGAAATTATGAATTTGATAATGATGAAATGAGAGATAAAGTTATGATAATGGGTCCAAAATGGAAGATACAAATTAAAAAGAGGAAAAAATTAATAAATTTTAAAACATTTTATAGGTAAATCGTCTTCGAATTCAGTTTTATATGATATGACTAATTCGTGTGGTAGTCTCTTTTATCTTTTTAGAGTTTCACAGCATATTTAATTTTTTATTACATTATCAACCAAATAATGAAATCTTTTGTAAAAATAATGAATATAAATTTTTTTTACTAAATCAGTATCTCAAACCGGATGAGAAAAAAAAGTTTAAATATTAAGATAATAAAATTTCAAGCATCTAATATAAAAGATGTTTTGATTTAATTATCAAAATATTGTGAAAATCCCCAATTAAAAGTGAAGACATATATGTGTTAAACGAGATTGGAAATTTTTAGTCTTCACTATGAATGAAGTTTTATATTAATATTTTATTAGGTCAGGATATATTCGTCGTCATATAACATTTAAGAGATCTTATTTTTTGCTTATTTAAAATATTATAGAAAAAGTGGATTTGTGTTTCCTTTAGTCTTTACAAAAAACCAAAATTAAAATAAAATCATTAAACTTTTTATAAGTAATTTTGCAGCTAAAGGAATAAAACGATAATACAAAATAGATAATTTATATTATAATTTTTTATTAAAGCTCTGCCTTAATACTTCTTTAAAAAACAATATCGTGAATATTACCATTTACCAACTATATTATAATAATGTATTTATCTAAATAACTATTAATGAGTTAAATGAAATTGTGATTTAGTAATACGTTTAAATAGAGTTGTTAATATATTATTTCTGTATTATTTTACAAGCTCATGTTTAAATTTATTAACAATTTTAGATAAATTTTTATTTAATTAGTGACATAAGTTTTAATTAATTTCCTTATTAATTTTTTTAACTCGTTTATATTATTTGAAAAAAAAATAAGCTAGCAATATATTTACATATATTTACCAAAATTTAGTATCTTTATACATTATGCCATGTACGGGTATAATAATCTTAAATTAATGATGAAATGATGCTACTACTTATGAAAACGAAAGTGCAGTCATAAACCTATAAAGATATGCTTATTTAATGATATTTATATGGTGATGTTTTATCATTAAAAAAATCTTACAATATAAAAATGTCACGGCCAGGTCATAATTGTAACTTTTTTTTTCTGAGAATATTATAAGTTTATTAACTTATAATTAACATTAAGTTCAATCTTGAGAAAACATGATCCATTAGTGTGACGAGAACGCTTAAGCATTCAGACAGAAATTTAATTCCAATTTTTATAAAAAGTAACCTAAATATATCCTTAGATTCATTTCTCATGGAGAAAATGGTTACTTAAAAAAAATTGAGTTGCAATCAAATTATTTTTCTTTAATTTTTTTTAAATTGTCTTATAGTAATGCTGACACTAAAGAATATATATATATATATATATATATATATATAT
>Ga0209700_108131_pt1 | contig 13844 bp, 4 predicted proteins | sample SiratroredBW_FD_187528 | JGI IMG/M metagenome (GOLD analysis project Ga0209700, IMG submission 187528) | Root nodule microbial communities of legume samples collected from California, USA - Siratro red BW (SPAdes) (version 2) | ecosystem: Host-associated > Plants > Roots > Nodule | place: USA... | reverse complement strand
TGACTTCCACTTTTGCCCCTTCAATTTTGCACTTCCACATTTGCCTCTGCCACGTAAGATGCTTTGACAAAATTACCCCGGTGTCAAGTGGGGGTAATGAGAAAACGGTGTCAACAAAACTTTATTCTTTTGTAATTGTGACAATTAGCATGACGTCAAATATCTAACCAATATTAAAATAAAATTTTACTACGAATCCACCTTAGTATATTCATTTACTTTATTTAATGTCATATCAATATGCTTTTGTTAAATATTAAAAATTAAATTCATTAATGAACTGAAACTGTACAGTTCAAAAATGAAACAACCAAATTGATGGAAAAAATAATTATTTTCATGTTTTTGCCTAACTTTGTGATTGTCCTTATTGTTTTTGAATTTAAAGATTTTGCTATGGAGATGATTGAATGCAACGAAATTATAAAGATCTCCAGTAATAGAATTTGGTTTCAAATTTATGTAAGATTAGAGCAACACACTAGTATTAAAGTGAGGTTGTACTAACATATCATGAGAAAGCTAGAATTTGTCTTGTAAGAAGATTATTTTAGAAAGAATTTTGACAAGTAAAAGTGTATCAAAAATTAGACAGCATTTTATTATTAAATTCAAAATTAAATTTAATGTACAAGGCCTATTTATAGGAGATAAAGCTTGCAAGAGAAACTTCTAATCCTAATTCGTGGAACAAGCTTTTTAAAATCCTTTTTAATAAGACGTTGATAAGTGATTCATCATGATTGACTCAAATATACTCCAGTTAGGGATTGGCAAGTGACATAGATAGCTTGTGGCCCAAGTTTCAAAATATTCTTCAATGAGAGATGGACATGTGACAAGAAAAACATTGGAGAGAGTAAGCTTCCATGTCGCACCTACTTCGAGTCTAGTGTTGCACCTTCTTGAACTCATTCTTTCTAGGTGGTGCCTTCTTAGAGGCTTACTTCATAAGTGGACATCCACTTGTCCTTATGAGCTTCAAGACTCAAAACCCTATACTACTTGGCTCAAAATATAAAATTCAAAATTTTATTCTACTTGGCCCAAAATATAAGGATCAAAATAAACTCTACATTACTCTATACATTTTTTGACATATAGAGGTCTTATATTATTGAAGCTTCAAAATCTCTAGAATGATTTTTTTTTAGTGTTGAATTTGAGTCCAAAAGTATGTTTAGAGGTCTACACAAATTCAGATAGGTCCAAATTCTTTGTAAACTCATGATCAAAGTTTCTAACTTTGTATTCTCTTTATTTTTATCTACAACCTTAAATATAGTCCCCCATCAAAAATTCCAATAACAACTCTAATAAGAAAATTAAAATTTACACTTAAGAAAAAAAAAACTATCTCAATATAAATAAAACTCTATTGAATAGTTCAATAATCACGAGAGTTAAAAAATATAGTTATATATTTTTTTTATATTGGTCTTCTCACACACTTTGGCTTATATAACGATATAATAGCTATTAAGAGTGTTTAAACTTAAACTGATAAAAAAATCTCAGATCAATTCAAAAATTAAAAATTGAATCTTTTTTAATTTATTTTTTCTTCAATCAAATAATTTAGTTTTAATTTAAAAAAAATCAAAATCAAGCAAATAAATAATTTATTCTACTTCAATGTAATTTTATATTTAAATTTAATCAACAAATATATATATATATATATATATTTGGAAGTTCCGATCTCATATTATTTTATTTATAATATATTTATACTTATTAAAAAATGATAAAAAAAGTTTGTACTGTAATTTTTAAATACTTATATAATTTTTATTTATGAAAATGAGATAAAGTTTAAATTATAAATATAAAAAAATCATATAATTTTTTATAGTAAATCTCTATTTCACAACTTTTCATTATGAAATGTTTAACGGTTTTTCTGTAAAATATTTTACAATTTTATTTGAAAAAATCATTAATTTTATAATTTTATATTAAATTAAAATTGAATCAAATTGAATTCTAATTAATTTTATATAATTTAAGTGATTATTCGAATTAAACTGAACCACAGACACGTAATTATTCATATTAACAATTTATTTATGTGGGGAGTTAGTTTAGGAAATTGATTTTGAATTAAAGTAAACATAAAGTGATGTAAGTTATATTATTATGTTCTTTTAACACAAATTATCTAGTAGATAAGATTTACTTATATGTAAGAAAAAGAAAAAAGACCACAGCCGTTAGTTCTATAATAGTTATTCATAAGATCATAATTGCCTAAAGTGTGATGTTAAAGAGACAGAAGAATATGTTGGACCTTGAATGGAAATTTGCAATTGAAGATTAAAGTGTGAACACCAAAAGAGTGACATTAATTATGACAAGAGCTTCAACAACAATCTCATACTAATACTATCTTAGGATTGGGGTTTATCATTATATGAAAGTAAACTGTTACCTTGAGTAAAATAAACAACTTGAATAATATATAAGGAAAAACTTTGACCTTGTAAATTATGATTTTGGATTGTTGAAAATGTAATTTAAGAAAATTTTATGGTAAAAAAATTAATTTCTAAAATATATTTGAAAATATATTTGGTTAACTTTTTATATTTCTAAAAATATTTTTTAAATTTTAATTTAATTAAAATAAAAAATAGAAGAATATAAATTAGAGTAGAAAAGTAGAAGTTAAAAGGTAAATTCTCTAATTTTTTTAAGAATATAACTTACCTACCTGTTGAGCACATAAATAAAACCTGCTAAGTTAAGGAGATATAATGTTTCTGATGATGAAAAAATTAATTGAATACTTGCTATAATCTTTTGACAAATATAAAAATAAATATTCTTAAACTAAAGAAGAAGAATCATATGAAACAAAGTTTGCTAATATTTAAAAGATATAACATGTCAAGAAATAAGAAATAAATTTATAAATATATGTATTTTTTTAATCTTATTTTTATTTTGATAAATTATCTTCTTATTAATTCCGTAGAATTACGAGTAATATCTAATTTTTAAATTTTTATTTATTATTTATTTTTTTCATTTAAAAATGTCATTAATAATAAAAAGTAGTTTTTAGTTTTATTTTATTTAAATAAAAATTTTAAACAATCATGCATTTTTCTTTTTAACGATTCATCTCATTTCATATTCACAAAATTCAATCAAATTTTTAAACTATTTTCTCTTAATATTTGAAAAAATAATAGGTATTAGAATTGTCATAAATTTTTAATTATATGCAATTATTTAATATTTATGTAATTATTACGAGAGAACAAGTATGAATGTACTTATAATTTGAGAAAATAATTACAAATTTTATATTTAACAAAAAAAAATAATAGATATAACTTTTTAATTCAGAGAATGAGATGACTACAGTCAAACTGAGACCCTCATCCCATTCCTAACCATGTCAAGTTCCCTTATTATTCTACTTTTTTTTATGACGATTTTCTTTCTTTCTCTGAAATCTTCAACATATCTGCATAATTTGTATTGGTTTGCATGATGATTCTAACAAGTCACAAAAATCTCACTGCATTATCTATGGTACCCTTTTTCCTAAAGCCAATATCCCAAAACTGAATATAATCAGCTTTATTTTTTCTACTCAATTTTGTACAATTATGCTTTTCATGGTGACCCCTATTTGGTCTTTCTTTTTCACTTTTGGTGATAGTTAGACCAATGCAATCTTTTGTGGAGTTAACATTTCAAAAGACCTCAAAACAAATGGATGTCCTTTTGCTGAAAGATGCCAAAATTGGTACGGGTGAGGATGGTCAATTATAGGGAATAGAATCATGGCTGCTTTGCTTTTTCTTCTCTTGTTTTCTTTTTCTTTTTCCTTGGTCACACCACTTTATAATTAACTAATGGACATGGCTTTCTTCTCCATACCAATCTCATTTTGTGTCAATGATTTCTATAATTTTGTATGGTGGAGGTTTCACAATTATTTGATTGACATAGGATTGAAAAGGAATTATTGGTTTGTATAGTAGGGTTGTAGGGTTCAAACAATATAATTAGATTTTGGTTTAACATTGGCTGCAACCAAGAATAACATTTGTTCAAAATCATTTGGCAATAATGTGATTGTTGATAGGAAAGAGTAAAGGGAGGACTGAAAACTAGGATGTCTTAAATCAACCATAATACAAATTAAAACTAGGATGTGTCAAATTCTCATGTAGATTCTCAAATTTTTTTTCTCTATGTTTTATTCCGTTAAAAATTGAATTTTTTATGTAATGTGTAATTTTAGTTTTAATTCCTACAATTTTTATTTTTATCCCTCCAAAATTTAAAATAATTATTTTATCATTAATACTTATTTTATAATAAATAAATAATAAAAATGTTATATAATGACATAATGTCTTGTATGTCAATAGATATCATTACAATAGATATCATTTGAAATCATTTTTGGCTAAACACATAAACAGGTAGAACAAGTGTCACATTAAGAATAAAAGCTGTAATTTTTAATTAGAAAACTAAAACTAAAACTCTATGTGAGAGAAATTAAAACATGTAAACTTTTGATTAATACTTATAACTCTCAAAATATTCACAGTTCCACTTATAATAGAGTCTTATGTTTTGATTTAACTAGTTAGGTATAGAAAGGAATGATGGGTGACAATTTTTCATACTGCTTTCTTTCTTGTGCTAATTGTACTATAAATGTCACTGTAGCTTCATAGTTAAAATCAATATCCACTGAAAAGGGTTCAACACGCAATGCACATTACTTATGCATATAGGCTTATAAGTCAAACAAATACAACAATATCAATCAAGTCTTATTCGGGTTGCTACACATGATCATGTGAGGCCATAGTGTTTTATCATTATCTATATCTAAAGACAAAATATATATTCATCTTTAAATCCTTTTAAATAAGTTTATCAATAGTTATTTCCTATTTACTTCTACCATTCGTGAAAAGGATATCTCATATTAATGTCTAGTTAAAAAGGGTCACAAGAAAAATGATTGAAAATCAACAATTATTATTTACCCCTTCAATAAGAGTAATTATGTTAAATGTAAAACCAAACATTTTTTTTAATTCAAACTAAGACAGGAATACATTAAAAATGGTGGTAAAGATACACTCATAACACTTTTTTTTATAGAGTTTCTTTCTTTTTTTTATGTTCTAGATCAATACCTTTTGAAATATTTCAACATTCTCTATAATTGTGTTGGATTGTTTTTCATTTAGTTTGACCTGAGAAAAATCTAATCAATCAAGATTGTTTGATTATTGTGACATTTAAAAAAAAATCAAACCAAAACTTGGTAAAGAAAACAAAATTAAATCAATTATACTTTTTTAGTATTATAATAAAATTAACCAAATTGTTTAAAAATTGAAGTCCCTTATGATTGCTATTTATTCAAATTTAATACAAAACTGATTTTCTTAAAAATATATGTTTAGGGCTTATAGAAAATAAAAGTAAATAAAAAAAAAAAAAAGGAAAATGAATAGTGAAATGGTGGATGGTGAGATTCACTGTTTGAGTAATCAAAGTGTTAAACATAGATCCAAATCATTGGAGGTCAAGTCTAATTAGATTGATTTTAGTCAAACACCATTAAACAAAAGAACCACAACAACTTAATTTATTTGGTAGGGTTGTTTCTTTTTTATATTAATTATTGTTTAGTTGGATGAGTTTATAAGATATGACTAAACTAATAAACACTTATAATTCTCCGACAACAAAATTTTGTGAAGTAAAGTATAAAAATGGACACCTTGAATCATAAATACTATTAGTATATTAATGACACAATTATGGTAATTAGAGTAGTGAGATATCAATCATTCTTTCCTAAGTGCTACTTGCACTTCCAATAAATTAAGTCCTTTACATTTTTTTGTTTTGCCCACCAAACTAAGATCTCAATATTTTCCCCCGACATTATTGTTTCATGTGTCCAGGGAAATACTCAAATACCAAAAAGAAATAATAATTTAAACATCGAAATCAAATCCTCCAAATGAATTCAAACTTCAATTATTAAACAGCATGACTCTCACTTCTATTTAACCTGAATGAAAACTCTCCTTACCCAATAATTCAGTAGGGAATGGAAAAGCAAAAACCATATAACAAGTGATGATATATATATATATATATATATATATATATATATATATATATATATATATATATATATATATATATATATATATATATATATATATATATATAGGGGTAACAGATCACACAAGTGGATCAAGAGAGTAAAGAACTGATGAAGATGACTATGCTTGTTATAGTTGTGCTTGAAACTGAATTTTCATTATGTATGATTCAATAAGTTGACTCAGAATATGTATACCAAATATGATGAAAGAAGAAAGAACAGAAAAGGAAAGATATAGAGTTTAAAGTAAACGAAAATCTAATTAACATATCGAAAAGAAGACCTAATGTTTTTGTGTATCTGACTTCAACTTTTGCTGTGGAACGGAATTGCTGATGGGATTAGGCCCTGATTGTACTTCATGCAATGCTTTCCTTTGAACATGATCCCTCTCAGTTCCTCTTGGCTGGCACGAGAAAACATGATTTAGCATCTTCTCTTGCTTACACAAAGAAAAGGTGATGCTGGATCATATCAAAGAAATTATATATACACTTACTGGGTGATGATGATGGTGATGATCTGTCTCTGTGACTAGTTGAATCATTATTCTTGTGCTTGAGCTTGAGTATGGGAAGAAATGGGATAGCAGAAGAAAAATTATGAGAAAGCTGGAAGAATGATTCATATTTTTTGTTTCATGAAAGTGGTGAACATGCAGCTTTAGAGAAAAATTATTAGCTAGCATGCTTTTGTTAGCTTATGGGAATTTAAAGGAAAACACATGCTTTGAGGCTTAGAAAAAAAAAAAAAATCATATTATGTGAGGGTACCCCGCACAAACATTATTAAGAATACACCAGACATACACGTTGGATAAAGTTTGAGTAGTAAACATCTTTTTACTATAGTACATGTAGTGTATACAAATACAGGGGCTTCTTTCTTAGATAGTGATAGAACAAATGTTTGAAGTTTTTTATGCCTTATCGTACTATTTTGGCATTTTTTGTGTGAATATTTCAGTTTACTTTCCCTGCATGGCCACACTATCATAAACATGAAATGGAGTCCATGGGTATGGCATAAATATTTTTATAAGACAATTCCATTATGGGACCATGATGATAAAATACGATAAATGCTATCATCTCATTATTTTATGAAATCACGTATATCTTTTGTTAAAGGCAATTTAGTTTGAATAAAATAATATTATTACGTGTGATAAAGTATAATCTCTCTAAATATTTAATATTAATATATTTAATTCACATATATAGATTCAAATTTAAATTACTACTTAAAGTAATCTGGTAATCCACTTTTATTGCTTTACTCATTTGTTTTGTCTATCAAATTGCTTATCTTCTCTCACTTCTCTTCCTGTCCTTTTGTGTTAAAAGAGGTTTAAAATGATTCTTTTTTCTTTTTGTGAAACTTGACTAACATGTATAGTAATGGAGAATTGAGCGCCGACTGAAATTAAAGAAAATCTTATGAAGACAGAAAAAAAAATATATATATTTTACAACCCGCTTATTAAAAAAAACACTTTTTGCGTAATCTCACTTGAATATGGTCCTTCTACATATACTGTAAATTTGTTCCCAAGCATTTGTTCAGCGCAAGTACATCTGCAATGCCATTTTAGAACGATTATGGTTTACCTTTACAACTTACAAAATTGAGGTTTAAGTGGTTAACCTGGTAATAAGAGGATCATTAACACCGATAAGAATACAATAAGTGTGCATTGTCTCCTTCATGAACATTGCCTGAATTCGAAGTAATCGGATACATGTTATCCAGATACAAGCCACGGATTATTTGTCCTTCGGTAAAAGCCAGAGTGTGCCCAAGGAATTAGAAATATTGTATCCACTCTCTTCAATTTGTTACACCTCTTGGGCCACTGCCTCCACCTCCTTAAATTAGAAATAGAAACTGGCATGTGTTTCGCCGGAGAGATATAAAGAGGTTGTTTATCTTTAAGTCATTGTTTCCTTTAAGATTTTTTGGCTCGAGATAGCCAACTTATGTTAGGCAATAATTGATTTTTCAGCTAGTCAGAATCATGGTCGATGAAAAAGATATATCAATTTTGAGAAAGTATTCAGTTTCCCCCACTGAAATCAATGTATAGAGCAGTTGAACAAATGATTACCTTCACGCAAAGTTCTTCTCAACGAAGGTCCTGGAATGCATAACATTTTTCATGACAGGTATGTTATTCATTTTGTTAATTTTTCCCCAGTTTTCTCACCAAACAAAGAGGAAGTCGCCTATTTTCTTTTGTTCTTTTATCTCTTGAACCAAACATCGTTTAGAACATTTTTTTCTAATCTCTTCATTTTGCTTCCATTGTCAAAGGTTAAGTGTTTGGCCTAATCTTACTACAAAGACAACAAACTATTCCATCTAGCAGAAATGCTCTGTAAAGGACTTTTGTTTTCTTGCAAACATTTTGAAGTGTCTTTCCCTCTGCCATCCACATTATTTTGTTCCTGATAATCCAAATTGTGACCACTGACAGTAAAAGGTAAGACAATTATCAGCTGTTGAAGCCGATGTGTTTTTCAAAATCTTCATTGATTCGTTCTTTTGTTTAAAAGCAATTAATAAAATACGAAAGAAACTACAATATTCTCCTATATACGCACTGACTGCTCATTTTGCTTGTTGAAACAAATATGTCCACAAACCAGGATCGATAAGAGGACAGACTAGAAAAAATTTTAATAAATGGATACGTGAATTGTACTAGCAATGCATCTAATGAAACTAAATAATAGTTATGTAGTTGAGAGCCACGCGTGAATCTGTAATGACAAAGACTATATAGTCAGGAACATCAGAAAATTAATTCAGAATGGGAAGGAAAGCAACAAATAGCATATAAAGATACTAATGCCAGGCACTTCATCTAGAAGTCTAAATTATTGACTTTCTTCACTATAACAAGCGATAAGTCTAAACAATTGAAACAAGGGTAAAAGTGTTTCAGTGAAAATTGACCTTTTGCAAGTATTCTCATTGACTATTAAGTATGTCCAAAACAGATTTCCTATCTGGCATGCTGGGAGAGGCTCCCTTCACTTGAACACAAAGACAAGCTGCAGCAGCTGTAGCAGAACAATATAATTAGCCATGTTTACCAAAGAGAAAATTCTGTAAAGAAGAAAGAATTGCATTCCGCCATACAGACCAGCAAATCTGAGACATTCTTTTTTGGACTTGCCCTCAACCAAGGCCACAGCAAAAGCAGCAGTAAAAGTATCACCAGCACCAGTTGTATCTACGACTGTTTTAGCTAATATGGCAGGCTGCTGAATCGGTTTTTCTCCTTCTACAAAAAGGGCAGATCCTTTATGCCCAAGTTTCACAAGAACTTGTTTAACACCCTGAAATGTCAGACAATTAACCGTTCAATGTTCATGACAATAAAATTTATCTATCATTGTATCTACCTTCTGGAATCAACCAAGATAAACTCTGACACAGCTGCAAATCTACTGCAGCCATTGAGTAACAATACAGAAGAAATAGAAGAAAAAGCAGAACCAATAGTTTATTGGTCATTGGCCATCTTGCTTCCCTTGTAGTTTCCTTTCCCTTATGATGCATTTGCATTAATTGGATTCAACGAAAAGAAAATCAAATATAAAATTATAATACCCTACCCATTCTTTTCCTCAGGCAAGCTGTAAATGCCAAGAGGATTAAACATTTAGCTGTCAAAACGGCCAGCTCGGCTCACCTTGACACACCTTATAAAAAAATTAGCCTCATTCAGCTCACTTAACATGTATATTATGGATTGGTGGGTGGGTTAGAGGAGTTTATTCCCTAAATTTTAAAACAGTTATTTTTTAAATAAAATAAATCCATTTTAAATTTTTTTATATATTTAAAAAAACATCATACATGAAAATTCAGACATCATAATGAAAAATTAAAGATTTAATATAATACATAATTACAAGTTAAAGAATTAAAAATATCACATCAACTCAATCCTCAATCCAGATCAACTTCAACTTTTCCAGATTTTAATTCCATGTTTTCACCTAAATCATAATACACGGTGAACAACATTATTTTTACAATTAGGTGATTTTTTTTTCCATTTTTTAAGGTGGGTTGGCGGGTCAATTCAGTCCAACACGCCCATGGTGGACTGTGTTGGGTGCAATTGTTTGCCCCATTGTAAAAATATATTCATTTCCAGCCCAACCCAACCACTAAATAGCTCCATTTCCCTCGACACATAGCAGTAATAGTTCAACACCTTGTTTAGGAGATAGTGCGACCAAATAAAGGCAGTAAGACCCAGATATGAGGTCATTTCTTTCTGTAGAAGGATCTCTAATAAACATCAGTATGATGGCCATGTCTTTCTGCATTGACACTGAATGCCATCTATGCAGCCAAAAAATATAAATGCTACTGAAGCTAATGATATTAGTAATACAAAATCTCAAAGTTACATCAGATCTTCAAATATTACATTCGAAAATTATGCTTTCATCTAAAGGTTTTAACTAATAGTCCGCAGCCACAATTGCAACTTCATATGCTAACAATTTTCTTCAATACAACGAATCACAATAAAATCACAATTAGCATATATACCCACATTTGTATACATTCTAAGCAAGACACACACAAGGTTCTAAAATACAGTCTGCAACGGCATATGCAACCACATTTATTCGCAATCTTCCTCAACAATGAGAATAAAAATAAAGCCGTAATTGCAACTATAATCAAGATTTAAAACCTTAAAAATTGTCAGGCAACAAAAATGCATTCAATTAGCAAATTGCACAAATCATATTAATTTGATATCCAAATTCCATACATGCACTCACCAATTCATGGCATTTAAAAGCAGCCTGTGCAATCTGTTCAAAACTTTCAGTCGGCATTCCCGTAATGCGAGCAAGTTCAGTTTCATTAGGACTCAAAATGTCAATAAAATTCAATAGTTGCGGCGGAAACGGCCCATCCATTCCTCCAGCATCTAACACAACAGGCACGCCAGCATTCCTCGCAGCCTGCGTGCATTACAAGATCATAACACAACGCAATACCGAAAAATTTCTTATGCGATTTTACTTTTGTTCTTAGATCAAAACCAGTGCTTCTAGGTTGTTTAAAAAACTATGTAGCATTATCCAAAAAACATTGCTAAAAGGCCTGGGCCGGCCCGGCCCAACCTGCGCGACTTGAGCGTTGACATAATCGGGAATCTCCCTCTGCAACAAAACGATGCCGGCTTGGGCCACGAGGTCCAAATGCTGACCTGGCAGGGCACTGGGCCAACCACTCGAGTTAGCACCCCCAATGATGATGATGGAGTTCTGGCCGTTGGATTGGAGCATCACAACGGCGTGACCCGTGGGCACGGACGGAACCACCATCAGATTGTCAAGGCGAACACCGCCGCTGCGAAGCGCGCCGGTAACGAGGCTGCCATAAGCGTCATCACCGACCTGTCCGATGAAGTAGGTCGGGTGGGAGAGCTTGGCGGAGCACGTAGCCTGGTTGGCGCCCTTGCCGCCGGCAAGCATATCGCCGGACTTCGCAGCCAGGGTCTCGCCCTCGCGCGGTAGGCGGTCGATCTCGACATAGATGTCGGCGTTGGCAGAGCCGACGACTACGACTGGCGGCGCCTGCGTGGAGTCCGAAGATAAACATGAGAGTCTGAAATTGTGATTGAGAGCGCGGAAGGAGAGGGATTGGATTGGGGTAACGATACTATGGAGAGTGGTTGGGGTGTGGGAGTGGAAGGAGTGGTGCGTTGAAAACGTTGTTGTTAAGCTGTTCATTTTTGTTCTTTGGGTTGGATTCGGTTCGTTTGATCGTTGAATCGACGGACGGATCTCGGGCTTCGCTATGTGCTGTGAGGGTCTGGCAGAGGGAGCTATTTACTAAAAAGGTCACTCTTTTTTTTTTTTTCTACTGCCTTTTTGCTATTTCTTAAAGGATTACTATTTTTGTTAATATTTTACTCCTTAGGACAGGGACGGGATTTAATTTATATAAATTATTCTTTGCCTTTTAAGATGATAATTTTTAATAACTATGATCACGATATAGTATCCATTAAAAAAAGTATTTAATTAACGTAAATTTAATTAAAATATTTTAAAAAATTCAATTATTTTTTTTTTGTCTCTTTTAACTTAAGTGATGTTGTATTGATTAAAATATTATTATTTTAGATTATAAATAAATAAAAACTTTTTTTTATTTAACGGAGTAAAATTTAATAATAAATAGAAAGAAGACGATTTCATAAAATGTTAATAATGTTTAATTAACGCTGTTGTCAACATACCCTAATATTTGTTGGATTAATTCAGTGATAAAAGGAAGCATTGGAGATTTTTTTTTTTTCGTTTTTCAAGGATTAATTCAGTGTATTTAAACTAGGGGGGTCGCCTAATTGGAGCTGACTGAAATAGGTAAGATATGTAGTCTATTAAGTCTGAGCCACCTCACATTTGCTCTAGACTTATGAACCTGTTTATACAAATTAAAAAAATCAATAAAGTCATTAACAAATTTTTCATTTCAAATTTAAGTATTTCATAAAAGAATTTATTAAAAAGAAACAAAGCACTTGAAAACAAGTTAATAAAAAAAGTATACTATAAAAAATATTTAAATAGAAAATGAAATAAATTTCTAACTATAAAATATTAATAAAACAATAAATAAAAATATTTAATCATGTTTAATCAATAAATAATTTTAATAATGATAAAAACTAATGCAGATTATGGGACAAAACTGACCAATCTCCATTTTCACTTCCACGAACTATGTATTATGTGGTAAGAAGAAATATATGTACCGTCTTTATTTTCTACCTATATGTGATCAAGCTTGCCCTATGTCTTCTGACTTGCGGTTAGTTTCATCCTATCACAAAAACACTATGTTTCCATTTTCAGGGTCTTTTCCACTGCCATTCCTTGTTATTTTGTTCCAGGTAGTCCGAATTGTGACCTTTGACAACTAAAAGTGGATTGTCATTAGTTTTGAGAGTCTGTTTCAAAATCTTCACTGATTTGTACTCGTGTAAAATAATTAATAAAATAGAAAAGTAACTAACATATTTTCCAATTGACATATGAATTGTACTAGGAGTGCATCTAATGAACAGTCAGGAACATAAAAATAGACACTGAACAGCAAGGAAGACCTCCAAAAAAAGTAGCACATATGTAAATATGGATACACGGTGTTGGGCTTTGTGGAGGCTTGATTTGAGTTAGGCCCAATTAGACAGTAACCCTAGTTTCTCCCTATAAATACACAACTTGTATTTGTAATCTTGAGCAATCACAAGTGAATAAAATTCTTCCTGTTGCACGTGGATTAGGGAAACCGAACCACGTTAAATCTTGTGTGTTGCCCGTGTTCCGTTCTTTCTTCTATTCCTTGCAGATTATTTGTGTGTGTTGTTTGTTTAAGACTCATCAATTGGTATCAGAGCTGGGTTCAACACGAGAACACAAATTGCAAGCAGAGCCACACAGCAGCAGAACCACCGCCGCTGCCGCCGCTGCAAATCTGAGTGCGCTGCAGAACCGCCGCCGCTGCAGAACCGCCGCCGCTGCAGAACCGCCGCCGCTGCAGAACCACCGCCGCTGCAGAACCACCGCCGCCGTTCAGTGCAGATCGGAGCCGCCGTTCAGTGCAGATCGGAGCCGCCGTTCAGTGC
>Ga0209700_108130_pt1 | contig 13849 bp, 10 predicted proteins | sample SiratroredBW_FD_187528 | JGI IMG/M metagenome (GOLD analysis project Ga0209700, IMG submission 187528) | Root nodule microbial communities of legume samples collected from California, USA - Siratro red BW (SPAdes) (version 2) | ecosystem: Host-associated > Plants > Roots > Nodule | place: USA... | reverse complement strand
ATAAAAAATGTATATTCTAATATAAACTCACGAACACAATAAATTGTACACATATTTTTAATTACACAATGTTTAAAATTAACTTTTATATATATATATATATATATATATATATATATATATATAAATTATTTTTGTTCAACTTCAGATAAAACGGATCATCAGAAAATAAAACTACATTAACTAACTCAATTTATCCTTTTAAGAAAATGACATCAATATTTTTCTTGAATCAAATGCTCTCTTAACGCTATTCTTACAGTTTTTTTTTCAAAATATTACTGTCGTCTCACCGTATAGATATCAAGGTGATATTACCTATTTTTAAGTAATCAATTTTTAATTATATATTTATTTCTAAGAAATTATCATGCATTATTAATGATTGTCCATCGAGTTTGCCTATGATATTAAAAGACTTTATTTTAGAAAAAATTAAATTGAATAATACAATTTCATAAATTTATATTAATAATTTAGTATATCTTATTAACAGTTTTATTAATATAAACAATGAATATGTTTCTAATGTATGATACTGTTAATACATAGCAGAACGTGTTATTACAAGAAACCAAGGTTTTAAAATGTGATCGTTTTATTCTTATTTTTTCATCTTTCTAATAAAACAAAAACTTACAAATAAATTATGATCCTATTTTTGGTAATGTTATAGCTATAGTTATAGGCACTCTAAAACGTTCACATTGTAGTCAGAAGAGTAGGTTTATGATACCTATTTCAAAAGTTTTAATTTGTAAAAGAGAAAAAGTATTAAAAAAGCAAATAATATTTTTCAAAAAAAAGTTTTAAAATGAGAAAAGGGAAAGAAAGTAAACAAAGTTAAAGTCTGAACATGAATTTGGAGAACGAAATCCTAGGTTCAGTTCTTTATACTAAAGCATAATCTTAAACCGTTAAGGTTGAAGCACCTTTTCGGCCTATAAAAACACACCTTCTTTCATTCACTTCACTCCTTACAAAACAAAACGCAAAGTCTCTTCACTTTCATCTTCAAATTCTGCAGAGACCCAATAATCAAATCAAAGTTGGGTTTCTTTCATCTTTCTCTTTCTCTGTCTATACCTCTCAATCACTCTGATAGAATATACAAGCTGCAAGGCTTGCTTGCAACTTTTTTTCAATTCAATCTCTTTCTCTCTGCTTTTCTTCACTTTTGTCCACATATATTAACATTGAAAAATGGTCCACCTTCATTTATATATGCAATATCTGGTTCAGCAGTAACCAAAAGGGTCTTTATTTTTATTTATATATAGTATCACCATTCACCAGTCTCTGAAGTCTGAACAAGAGAAAAACAAAGGCCAACTTGGAAAACCAAAACCAGAACCAAAGCCTCACTCTCGAGTGATTTCTTTTTTTCCTTTTTCCTTCTGTTCTTTCCTGCTTTTGCGGCTTCTCGCCGCCTCTGCCGTTCGGTTCTGCCTTTTTCTGCGCCAATTGGTGGCGCGCATTAAAGCGGTGCTGCTTTTATAATAACAATTTTGCTCACTTTTCAATCTCTGCTCAGTACCAGCAACAAGTTAAGTTCGTAACTTAACTTCATGTGTTATATTTCACTGCATTCAAAGCTTCCTTTTTCAATTCCACGAATAGAGAATTCTTTGGCATTAACACATCTCTGCCACTGACTGTACCTAACAGCTTTCAGAGAAGGCATTCAATAACACAAAGGCCGTTTTGGTTTGGAAGATAGTTAGAGGCGTACGGGGGTTGCTTAAATTTTCAGTCTTTTGGAGAAAGAGACATTACAAGGTAAGGGTAGTGGAAAGTGGGATAGGTATCTGCATTGGATTTTCTACTGTAATTCTAAATACTATCTGGGCACTTTTTCTTTGTAATTTTCCTAGTCTCTCTTTTTGTGTGGTGGGATTCATGTTGTTTTTTTGTGAAAAGGCTGCAAGAATTTTCAGTTATCTGGATCTGGGGTGGTGCTCTTTTTCTTTGGCTTTCGTTTTCTGGGGTAGTGGTTGATCCTTGTTTTTTGTCTTATTAACGTACTTTCGTGTGTTTCAGATCCTTCATCAGAAGAAATGGAAACAATGTTGCCTCAGAAGCAAGCAGAGGAAGCAATAGTGGCAAGCCTCAACGAGACAGAGAGTGAAGTGGGGGGTGTGAGGGAAGAAGAGAAGGAGTCGCAAGAGCACTCCATGTTCAGTTTCAAGAGCTTGCTCTGGCATGGAGGCTCTGTTTGGGACGCATGGTTCAGCTGTGCTTCAAATCAAGTAAAATTGAAGACACCCCATCTCCAAAAAACCAAGCTTTCGTAACAATAATCACTTACTTTTTTCATCTTCTATGTCTAATTAGGTGGCTCAAGTGCTGTTGACACTTCCCTGTTCTTTCTCTCAACTTGGCATGCTATCAGGGATCTTGCTTCAGATTTTCTATGGAATCATGGGAAGTTGGACAGCGTATCTGATAAGTGTCCTCTACATGGAGTACCGTGCCAGAAAGGAAAAAGAAAATGTCAGTTTCAAGAACCATGTCATTCAGGTATTGTAATTCTTCCTCCGCAGCTTCTTCCTAATCTCTCCCTCAAAAGAGTTCAGGTCTTCATATCAATCACAGCTTTTTAAAATAGTCACAATTGTGGCTTCAAACACTTAGAAAAATTTCTTAGAAACCTAGGATGAGGTCATTTAGTAAAAGTATTATATATAAATATATATATGAGTATAAATCATTGACCAAGTAGTCTAAACTGAAACTCCCTGCACTGGATTTTTCAGTGGTTTGAAGTGCTTGATGGGTTGCTGGGTCCGTATTGGAAAGCGGTGGGGTTAGCCTTCAACTGTACTTTCCTTCTCTTTGGATCTGTGATTCAGCTTATAGCATGTGCAAGGTCAGATTCTTTCTTAATTTCTGCAAAAAAATATTGTGGCAATCTGGTATGGCTTTGTTCTGATTGCAAAAACATCTTTTACACCTTTTATGGTTTCTGCTTGCTAAAACAGTAACATTTACTACATAAATGACCACTTGGATAAACGGACTTGGACTTACATCTTTGGAGCTTGCTGTGCCACCTCTGTGTTCATACCCTCCTTCCACAATTACCGTATTTGGTCTTTTCTTGGACTTGGAATGACCACTTACACTGCTTGGTACTTGGCCATAGCAGCTCTCATTCATGGCCAGGTAAATCAGTAATTTCCAGCCATAATTTTGTAAGTTTATGTAAAATTGTAAAATATCATTTAATAAATGTTACTGTCACATCACATCAATGCACAAGATTATCTAGTCTTTTTGAATATAGTTGATACCATGTGTATAAAAAATATTCTAATTTTATTAGTGTTTGAAACATCATTATATGCTAGGATAAGAATTTGATGTGTGAAAATATCATGGCAGGCAGAAAATGTGACTCACACTGGTCCAAAAAAGCTAGTGCTGTACTTTACCGGAGCCACCAACATACTGTACACGTTTGGTGGACATGCAGTTACTGTGTAAGTTACCCTTTGGAAAAAAATATGCTCTTAAGTAACACCTTGAGAGAGAAGTACAAACACAACTGTAATAGATGGTGTGATCTAACAGTTAGAGATGTAGAAAAATAATAAATATTTTATAATTATATAGTATGTGACCTTTTTAATCATTTATGTGAAAATCACCCTTCTTTATGAGAAAGATTTGTACATTCCTCTCTCTATATCTTGAAAGAAATATTATTAGATAGGAAGATTTACTTGGACTATGATATTAGATTGTATTATAAAATTTATTTTAAAAATGTGTATTGTCAGCTTCATGTGTCATGAGGTTCCAAGAATCTCTATATGGGTTCCAAGCTACATGTCATCATTGTCTTTCAATAATAGCATCTGTTTAGTTATTTTTCTTTTTTATATATCAGTTAATCACAGCTGCTGATAGGATTATAAAAGGCAATGATGTCCTATTTAACTAATGAGACAGAGTGTAAGAACATTATCATACTAAGATATAATTAAATAATGTCTCCACTAAATCCTACAGTTGAATGGTTTTTGCTTTGTTGCTTTTGTCCTTTTTCAAAACCAAAACCAATTATCTGAACCCTTTTAAACTTTGCAGAACATGAACTTAAGGCCCAGCAAAAAATTGAGTTAAAAAACTGATATTTTATTATTTTGGTATAAATTTTGTGAAGAAATATAATTTCTCAGAAAATGTGTTGAATGGGTGGCTCCCACTGTCCTTTGCTCTGCAGAACACAGTCTGGTAAAAACAAAGTGGCCATGAAGAGCCAAGAGAGTCACTATTTTTATTTATTCACCCGTTTTTAGAAATTCCAATGTCCCTATTATTATGATTATTCTTTGATCCTGGAGTGTAAAGTGACGAAGGTGACAAATGTTTCAGAGAGATTATGCATGCCATGTGGAAGCCACAGAAGTTCAAGTACATATACTTGCTGGCGACTTTGTACGTTTTCACACTAACGATTCCTTCTGCTGCTGCCGTTTACTGGGCTTTTGGTGATGAACTTCTCAATCATTCCAATGCCTTCTCTCTCCTCCCCAAAAATGGATTTCGTGATGCTGCTGTAATCCTCATGCTCATTCACCAGGTAAACAAATTCCTGTGTTTTCAATTCAAGAGTCTTACTCATAATAAATAACAGTATTTTGTTTTGATTTAAATGGGTAAAATTATGCACTAGTAAATAGTTAATCAATAAGTCCTCTGATACTATTTTACTACTTTTTATTAGTGGTTAGTTATTAAAGAAATTAAATGCTAATTTGGATTATATTAATTAGTAGATAGTTATATAACTTGTTATAATAAAAAAACAAAAATACAAGCATCATGGCTGGAGTTTTAAGATGCTATTTGGAAGACTAGAACTTGTAAAAATACAAAAATAGCTTGTTATAATAGAAGACTAGGACTTATAAAAACCCTATTTTGAACATGCTGGTATAAATAAGATCCTAAATAATAACAATAAAAACAATTTTACATATTGTAAAGACTATAGTTGCGTTGAAGTGTAATAAAATACTATAAAAAAAATAGTTAGTGTTGGAATGCTCATTGAAGTAGAACAAAACTTATAATGTGACATAAAGAAGCTTAGTTGGAGAATGTGTTAAGTCATACCTACTTCTGTTTCTGTAATTGATGCACTGATAACAACGCATTAAGTAAGTCCCTCTAATGCTGTTTTAGTTTTTATCAGTAGTGACCAGTGACCGTATTAGAGAACTAAATTCTTATTTGGATTGTAATAATTGATAAGTACTTTCTTATATAATGGTTAAATTCTAATGCAGTAAATAGAAAACAAAAAACTTGTCATGTAAATCCCGTTCATGCATTTTTTTTGTATTTTGGTACAAAATGTAACCAATGCAAGAGTGTATGTAACTCATGGCTATGGTAGTTTTGTTGTTTTTATTTAAAGGATAAAAAAATGCTCAAGTAAGTGGTGCTATAAACAGGTATGATTTTTTGTTAGTAATTATGTGCATTAGAATATAGCATCCAATGCTTATTTGGATTCTAATAATAGAAAAGAATAAAGTAGTTACCCATAAGCCTTGTTGCAATAAATGTTCATTTAATCGGCTGTAAAAAAATTTATCGAGCTTCCTTAGCATGTCAGAACAAATAACTGGATCATAGACTTTTGCGGGTAGGTGAACAATTCCACAACCCAAAAACAAATAAACGAATAACCGATCACAACATTAACTTCTCAAAAGCGGTTACGGTTTCGCCCACCGATTTAACTTTTGCACACTTTTGCACCAAAGTCAGGTATTTCATTCTGCAGTGGTTTCAATGGAAAGATCATTTTCCCCTAACATTCAAAATCAGTCTTTTGTCAGTGTTTTGAATGCCTGTAAATTTTTTTATACAATTCACATAAATTCAGCTATCACTTTGTATTATCTATGCTGTCCAAAACCACTAGTGAAAAGTGACAAAACACAATTGTTGCAAGCCAGCAACTTGAACACAGCAAATAATGTCTTTGTTAAATAATTGAAGAAAAGAAAAACATTTGAACATGGATGGAAGGAGAGTTCTAACTCAATATTTAATGGGGTGCATGCAGTTCATCACTTTCGGTTTCGCTTGTACTCCACTGTACTTTGTCTGGGAGAAGGTAATTGGAATGCACGACACAAAAAGCATTTGTCTAAGGGCACTTGCAAGGTTGCCAGTGGTGATACCAATATGGTTTTTTGCCATAATCTTTCCTTTCTTTGGACCCATCAACTCTGCAGTCGGAGCTCTTCTGGTTAGTTTCACTGTCTACATCATCCCCGCCACAGCTCATATGCTCACTTACAGAAAAGCCTCTGCTAGACAGGTAAATCATTCAGTAGTTTATACACTTACATTTCATGTTTTGAATTGGATATGTTACATTCTATGCCAACTTGTTTATAAAGAGAGATTAAGTTATAAACACTTTTACTACAAGACACTCTTACACAAACATGCAAAAGCATCTAATAAGATTTTACCTTTTTCCCATTTTTACCATGTTATATATGTCTGAAGTTTGAATGAGAAGTGGCATTAGTGTGAATATGAGAATGTGACCGAGGGTATGTGTGTCATTACATGTTTGTTGGACATAGACATTTGGATGTGGACTTCTTCCAGTATCCCACTATTAAATGTGCATGCACAGTGTGTTGTGAGTGTGAGAGAGGGACACAAGGAAAGGGTGAGAGCAGAAAATGTACAGAAGCATTTAAGGCTTGGATTTGAATGTGTATTTGAAGATTGGAGGACTGGTGGGAGGTCATTTTCTTTCAGTTATTTGCTACAGTCAACAATATCGTACTATGCCTCTCTTGAGCTGGCAATTTCATTCATCTCTCTCCCAATAATTCAAATTAGGCCAACATTAGTGCAAATTAGGCCAACCTAGTGCAAAAATGTTGGAATAAAAACTTTCAGATAGGATCATGATCAGGGTCATACATAAGTACAAAGTACAAAGTCTGATATTGAGTAAACATGAATAAGGTAAATAACATAGAAGAAAGGCCTGCACATTTTTATTTTAATTCCATTTGACATCATTATTGGTCTTGTTTTGGAAATTTTTGAAATAATGCAAGGGGAGAGTATAAGTAGGGGCCTCAATTATGTGACACAATTTGCTTTTTGTTTTGTAGAATGCTGCTGAGAAGCCTCCTATCTTCATGCCAAGCTGGACTGCAATGTATGTGTTCAATGCATTCATTGTGGTGTGGGTTTTGGTGGTTGGGTTTGGGTTTGGAGGATGGGCCAGCATGACCAACTTCATCAAGCAAATTGACACTTTTGGGCTCTTTGCCAAGTGTTACCAATGCAAGCCCCCAACCCCACCAGCCATGGCAGCAGCACCACCCCCTCACCACCATCATCACTGAGTTCAACTCACTCACTTCCTCAACAACAAAATAGAGTTCAGCTGAAATCAATATGTATCATACATGGAGGGAATCTTAATCTTAGTAACACCTCCCTTTAATTTGATGTGTGTGCTGCTTGTGTTTGGTTGCAATTTTTTTCTTGTTACACTATAGGTTTTCCTTTTTCCTTTGAGATTAGTTGATTACAATTTTAAAATAGTGTGGCCAATGGGTATGATGATTCCTTTGCTATAAATGCATATGCTAATTAATTCACCTATGTTTTGGTATCTTCTCATTTTTGTTATTTGGAGTAGCATGAGATCTTGATTCCAATTTCTGTGTTCATTCATAGACCCTATCTCATTGTTATTACTTTGCATGTGAGTGTGGAACTTGGAACTTTGTTTAATCTTTTAGATTCTCAGTGTTTGTTTTTCATTGATAGTGAATAGAGCGTGGACCCTTTGCATACTCACATGGGATGCATGTGCCATCTTATGCCTCTCTGTCCCTCATGTGCGACCGAAATTTGAGTGTTGAAAATGAAAATTATTTATTATGAGAACTTGTGTTCATAATTCATGATGCATGAACCTCTGTTATTGCATTGCTATATTTCGGTTCCCTTTTGTATTGTAAGTTTTGAAGGGAAGTCTGAGTGGGCACATCAGAAGATTAGGTTGTATTGTAAGTTTTGAAGGGAAGTCTGAGTGGGCACATCAGAAGATTAGGTGTAAAAAAAGCTGACAATTTCGATCAATGATATGAAAATCAATACTAATCAGATATAGAAGTAATTAATTTCTGTTTTGTTAAAGAAATATAAACAACAAATTTTGATATAATAGTAATGAATTAGATGTTTAATTCAATAGGTTTCATATAAAAATGCTGGTTTTTCATATGGCTAGATAAAAAAGGCTGACAGATTAATTAACATGGGTACTAATTTTTTGATATTTTAAGTCTAATTTAACTTATAAAATATTAAAAAGTTTTATTTAATTTTATTTTTACAAAATAAAATTAAAGTTACAATTACTTATAAGTTTAATTGAAAGATTCTATGTTTAATAGATGTAGGACCTTGTTTGAGACATGCTGTAACCCATAAATACATTTTCGTAATTTAAGAAACTCGTGTAACCTATATATAAATTTTAGTAATTTATGAAACTCCTTATAAAATAAAAAATTTAAAATGGAGCAATTTTTCTACACTCTATTTTGCTTATTTTATTTTAAATAAAGAAGAAAAAGTTAACACTGCAAACCTTAAGCTTGATTATTAGACAAGTAAAGTACATTCACTCCTCTTTAACTTCACTAAGTATATGACATTCTTTTAATTTTTATTAAACTTTACTCACCTTTTAAAAAAAATAGTATCAACATATTTTACAGGTCCCTATGTCGTGTACTGCTTTATCTTTTTACAATAGAAACACCTATTATGTTTATGTAACATTTTTTTCTTTTCAGAAATGTTTATATAAAAAAAATTGTATTATCCTGAACAACTTTTCTAAAAGTGAAGACATCAAAACAAGAATAATACCAATAGCGTCAATTTATGAAAATAGTTATCATTACATTAATAAATCAATAAATAAAATCATATCAGTCATAAATCTCAATAACTCATTAGTTAAATAATAAAAAAATTAATTAAAAATAACAACTAAACACAATTTATAATTGCGATTAAACACAGTAAATAAGAAAAAATGGTTATATTACCAATTTCTAATAGTAAATCCTTGGAATAAAGTATGGAATCTCCGTTCAAATACAAAGATAGGGCGATTTTTCACCATGTAATTTGGTTTTAAAATTGAATTTTATGAGAATATAAATAAAATTTACACAAGATAGAAATCTAATTATCTTATCAAGTATTATTAAATCTACATATTATCATTTAAAATGAAAATATACTCCGATGAAAAATATCAATTAAATTTATATAAGATAAAAATATAATTACACAATATCAAATAAAATAAAAAAATATATAATTTGAATTTATGCAAATGTTAGGTAAATCTATACAAAATATATTGATATTGTTAATATTCGATTTGATACTAAGAAAATATATATATTTTATCTTTTTTGTTGTGTATGTATACGTTGAGAGGAATGAAGAGAAAAAAATAGGAGATACTAAAAAAAAAACTAATATCATTTCAATATAGAAGACCAGTAATAAAAATATCAAATCTGAAAAAATAATAGCTAATAATAAATAATTTACATCAAATTATAACCTAAACCCTTTTAATGTTTCAAAGTTAAATTTAAGTGATAATTTATTTGTTAGAGAAATTAGTAAAATTGTATACGATAAATAAATTATCTCCTAATTTAATCCTTAAATAACAGCTTAGTAATTTGTGATGATTTTTGTAATGTCTTACTTTTAATGATTAATTATTTATATGAGAAATAGTTCAAAGTAAACAACATGAGATTCGTATATTATTTAAATTTTTCTTATCTGTCAACAATTTATTTTATTTACTTCTTGTATTTTTTATCTATATAATATATCAGATGAATAATATTTATTACAAGTAATTGGATTAACAGATAAAGCGATAGATGTAGTATAATTTATAGGATATTCTGTACATAAGAGACATATTTTACAAATAAAAAAGTGGTATAATTTTTTTTTACTTAAATAGAGTATTAAAAATATAGTATGTATAAAATAATAAAATAGTGTCATCAAACAATATTTTCATTGGAGATAAAAAAATAAAATGAATCAATTAAGTAATTTTCTAACTTCAATTTATAATTAATTTGATTAAGAAATTAAATTAAGTATGAGACCTGATATGATGTTTTGATGATGAGTTCAGATTTGGTCTCGACATAGTATTTGTTAGTGTATTCTGGCCTTTAAGTAATTTCTCAATCAATAGAGAGAGAGTATCCACTAATTGTCAAAGATTTATTACCTTTTATCTTAGAGTGTATATCTATTTATATTGTATCATTGAGATGTTGAGATGGAGCTCTCAACACTTGTCCCCTAGCTTAAAGGAAGACAACAAGTCTTTAAAAGAAAAATCCATTTTTTTATAAGGTCGACATCTTGTCAATCTAGTATGATATACCATAGGCTTGAGCAGGTACAATGTGCAAAATGTCTAAAAGATTTTGGATTGTATGATGTCAAAGGATGATGATGAAATTATTTGATGGTTGGGGGTTGTATGGTTTCATCTTCCCATCTTTTGGTGTCTGTAGATAGGGTTATTTCTAGATTCCACATTCACCACATTTTCTTTTTTCTTTATCCAAGAGAGTACTAGTTGAAGATACACATGAAAGATAAACAATGTCCTCCTTCCTATCTAACAATAGTTTCTGCTAATCTTTTCAATAATCTAGTGTAACATGAAAAGAGGAAAGAAGTTAGAAATGGAGATAACCCAATTTCAACAGTGAAGATTATATTGTGAAGATTGTATTTGATAAATTTTATCTTCAAATAAAGAGAAACATTTTTTTTTCTTTTTGCATATCACCCTTTGTCAATAAAATTGAACAAAAGGATTTAAAAAAAGATGAATTACATAAAGAAGTCTCGTATTAAGGTTAAATATAAATTAATAACATGTTAGGTTAACAGAAAGGTAACTTTGTGATAAATACATTTTTATATATTTTTTATCTATATTTTTCTTTTTAATACTAGATTTATTAAACATAATTATAACTTAATAAGATATTTATGATTTATTTTCTTCATATTAATTTTGATATTACAATTCAGAACGCACCATGAGAGTTTTGTTTGTGTACCTCTCGGCCCCACGGTGGATACCAATTGTTCTTATATAGCCTTAAGGCTGAGAACAATAAATGTTCTTGCGGAGTCCTGAGGCTGAGAACAAGACTTCAAGGTGTCAACTGTGCCTATCTCTTTGTGAATATATGATCTCCGATATCTAAGATGATGGGGGAGGTACCTGCGGAAGACACTCCGATGCTCAAGTCAGTATTCAATTATCAGAGTTTAACAGTATGAATTGGGATGGAAAAACGTACCTTTCTTTCTTCTTTCGTTCACTATTTATACTAACATATGTAATGATTGCTTTCTTAGCCAGGGGAAGATGTGTAGTCTCTCTTGTCAGAGGTGTTACCCCTTTTCTGCATGCTATGTCAGGAGAAGGTATGTAGTCTCTCCTGTCAGAGGTGTTACCCCTTTTTTGCATGTTGCGTCAGGAGAAGGTGTGTAGTCTCTCCTATCAAAGGTCTGCATGTTATGTCAGAGGATGATGTGTAGTTAACTCAACCTCACTTTTGTCAGATGGGAATGCACAATTTATTGGAATCTGTTTATGTGTCAAATGTTAGATGCTTGTTCCCAATGTAAGAGAGATGGAGAGATTGGTTCATTGGAAGTCATCGGATACTTGTCGGCCTATGCGTATTCTGTAGTAAACAGCTCGCGAGTGTGCCTGACAACTTGCCGTCTTGAGGACCGCCATGCTCTTGAATGGTTGCGTAGTACACTAGCTTCCCCACGACTACAAAGAGTTTTCATGATTGAATGTTGTCGGCTATGCTCTCTAATAGCCGTATAGTACACTGGCCTCTCAAGCTCGAGTAGTCCTTAGACTATAAAGAGTTTCATGAGTGATTTTTGACTTCTATGTTCTCAAATGGCCGTATAGTACACTAGTCTCCCAAGCTTGAGTAGTTGTTAGACTATAAAGAGTTTCATATGTGATTGTCGGCCTCGTTCTAATGGCCGTATAATACAACAGTGAGTGTTGTCGGTCATGCTCTCTGATGGCCGTATAGTATACTAGTCTCTCAGGCTCGAGTAATTGTTAGACATAAAGAGTTTTAAGTGGCATAAGGCTGAGAAGTGGTCAATCTTTGTTGCTCGTATTAGTCCCAATGTGTGTGATGGTAGAGAAGCTGATGTGTGGGAATGGCTGATGACATATCGACCTGCGTGATACATATAATATGCGGCATGTGGGTATGGCTGATAACATGTCGGCTTGGATAACTGGAAATTGGCAGAGCCTGTGTCCTAGATTGGCCATGTAGTTTGCTATGGTTGATAACATGTCGGTTTGGGTAACTGGAAATTGGTGGAGCTTGTATACCTTGTTAGCTGACAACATGTCGACCTGAGCAATTGGCAACCTACGGATTCCCTATACCTTGTTGGGTGACAACATGTGGGCCTGAGTGATTGGCAACCTGCGGAGTCCATATATCTTATTGGCTGACAACATGTCGGCTTGAGCGACTGACAACCTGCAAAGTCCCTATACCTTGTTGGCTGACAACAAGTCGGCCTGAGGGACTGGCAACCTGCGAAGTCCCTATACCTTGTTGGCTGACAACATGTCGGTCTGAGCAATTGGCAACCTGCAGAGTCCCTATACCTTGTTGGCTGACAACATGTTGGCCTGAGGACTGGCAACCTGCAAAGTCCCATACCTTGTTGGTTGACAACATGTCAGCTCGAGCGACTGACAACCTGCGAAGTCCCCATACCTTGTTGGCTGACAACATGTCGACCTGAGGACTGGTAACCTGCAAAGTCCCCATACCTTGTTGGCTGACAATATGTCAACCTGAGCGACTGACAACCTGCAAAGTCCCCATACCTTGTTGGCTGACAACATGTCGGCCTGAGCGACTGATGACCTACGATGTCTCCATACCTTAACATGTCAGCCTTGATACCAGTCACTTTTGATTGGGTTTGTGGAGATGTGTATGATGCACCTCGGTCCCATGTGTATGATGCAGATCTGTACCAAAATAAGGCATATTTCACTAAAATGAGGTAAGACATTGAAATATTTTTCTTAGAAGAATTTGAATAAAATTGAATTAAAATAATATGTAACAACAAAAATCTATAATTTTTATTTAAGAAGTTTGTAGAATTGATCCATGCAGCGAATCATGGAAATTGTCCTCGACGAATCAGCACCGAGCTGGGCACTTTGGAGCTTGACCTTGGAGTTTGGCATTCTGGAGCTTAGTCATGGAGGTTGTCCTCTACGGATCATCACGGATCTCAGTCTCGAGAGATCGGCCATGAAGCTAGGCTTCAACGAGCTCGGCATTTTGGAGCTTAATAATGAAGGTTGTCTTCGAGAGAACTCAACCACGAAACTCGGCTTCATGAAAATCAGTATTTCTAAATTTGGTCATTATACTCGGCCATAGAACTTAGGCACTATACTCGGCCATAGAAGTAACAACTATCACCTTTTCTTTTATTAGAACCAGTTTTATAAATTATATTAAAGGTAATTATAATAATATTTAAATATTCTTACCGTAACTGTTGAACATTAGACGGTCCAAAGTCCCTTTAGAGGATCAAATCATTTGATAAAGTTTTGATGATAACAAAAATCAAGTATATATTTATATTTGATGACTTATATACATTGCGCAGTTAACAT
>Ga0209700_108128_pt1 | contig 13858 bp, 6 predicted proteins | sample SiratroredBW_FD_187528 | JGI IMG/M metagenome (GOLD analysis project Ga0209700, IMG submission 187528) | Root nodule microbial communities of legume samples collected from California, USA - Siratro red BW (SPAdes) (version 2) | ecosystem: Host-associated > Plants > Roots > Nodule | place: USA... | reverse complement strand
TTCTTGAAGAATTTAGGAATGACTTTCAGGTGGATGGTATGGTGAAGCAGTGTTCTGGTTCAGTGAACAGAACTCTGCCAAAGGAGATCATGTGGAAGACTTTCCCTTGTGATATATTCTTTGGTCGCGATTCATCGTATTCATGGGGACTGGGAGGCGTTGCATTTCTTAATCCTGAAAAAAAGTTAGAAGGCAAGACCTACATGTGCTTGTACAAAATTTCGTAAGTAAATCTATAGTTAAAATCTGCTTCTATTTGGGCGATAGTCTGTCTCTTTCAAAGCTTTCCTGTTAGAGCGTGACAGTGTTGAATCATTTATTGGGGGACTTTCTTATGTATCCAGTGGAGGCCTTGACTTTAGATTCTCGTCCACATTTGTTACAGGCTAGAGCAGTTCAATGATATTTTATTTTAGGAAAACATGTTAGGCCTTGATGCGGGCTCTCCTTTATTTGATATAACCACCTTGAATGCTATCTCTGACAAGGAGTTCAACTCCCAGGAGGTTGTCAAGGTATGTATCCCTTGACCCCTAATAAAGCATATGCCAACTCATTAATTAAAGGGTTGGTAGAGGGAGAACAACTTTCGGAGCGGGAAGCCATTGCTTACATAGAAGGTGCTGCTAAATCATTGTGATTATTGCATAGGCGCGTCGTTTACTTTGGGTCCAAAATATGCTAGTAAGACTTGTAGAGAAAAAGTATTTCCTTGTAGATATTGGATAATTCAACCCCCACATAGTAGTGCTTAAAGATTCTGCATTTTATCGTATTTTCGTTCGTGCACTATCCTTTCGTTTGCAACAATGCTGGTGCCTTCGTTAGGTGTGTATTTGTTATTATATAGTGCTTTTTGTTCTAGCCAAAGATTAAATCTCACCTTAACGTAGTTATAGTTTGTTCAATAGTTTTTTCTTTTTTATCGAAACCTACCTATCTTTAAGTCTAGAACTCCTTATGGCCCTGCAGTCTTTACTTATACGTAGTATGAGTTATTAGTCATGCATATATATATTCACCAAAACAGACAGCCAAAACATAAAGACAATTGTGAAACTTTAAAGGTCTAGCTGAAGAAATCTTGACTACAGAGATAACCATAGTCAAGACCAGTCAAAGTAAAACGGAAACTGGAAAACCTAAAACTTAACGAAAAACACAAAATCTTTATGTAAAGAAAGAATCGTCGAAAGCATCACCTGTACCGCAGAGCTAGCAACAAGGAATGTAGCTTCGGATGAAGCTTCATTAAAGTATATGGAATTCAATTTGGAGGCAATTTCGGCTCTCTGTGAACGAAATTGCTTGGCACTAATGTTCTTAATCAGATTCACATGATTTTTGGAATACGCTAGCCACAAATGTTTGTCTTGAGCTGTCTTGGCCTCCAGAAATACGCATCGGGAATATGATAAAGAAAATCAACAAGAATAAAGAAAACAGAAAAAAGATTTGGCGAAACCCTAAATCAACGTGCATATGTTACCGTTGAGGAATGCCGACGCTTTCGAGGTGATTTCAAATTAACCTAATGCAATTAGGATTTTCGACGTGTTCCTCGTTGTTCGGCATGTGGTGCTTGCATATCCTCTCATGGTATAGTAAACCTACACGGCTGTTGAACGTCTGCACTGCTTTTGCTACCCTTCTTCTTGCTCTTACTCTTGCTATCCATGGCTACACCAACTTTTCAGCTTGTGTGACTATACTACTGAACTTCAAGAGTAGAAAGAAACTAGACAATTTACACTATTCTAATTCTAAGGTTATATGTAGTATGAGTTATTAGTCATATATATATATATATATATATATATATATATATATATTCACCATAACAGACATCCATAACATAAAGACAGTTGTGTAACTGTATAGGTCTAACTGAAGAAATCTTGACTACAGAGATAACCATAGTCAAGACCAGTCAAAGTAGAACGGAAATTGGAAAACCTAACACTTAACGAAAAACACAAAATCTTTATGTAAAGAAATAATCGTCGAAAGCATCACCTGTACCGCAGAGCCAGCAACAAGGAACGCAACTTCGGATGAACCTTCGTTAAAGTATATGAAATTCAGTTTGGAGGCAATTTCGGCTCTCCGCGAATCCAATTGCTTGGCACTAATGTTCTTAATTAGATTCACATGATTTTTGGAATGTGCTACACAGATGTTTGTCTTGAGCTTTCTTAGCCTCCAGAAGCACGTATGTGGAATACGATAAAGAAAATCAACAAGAATAAAGAAAACAGAAAAAGATTTAGTGAAACCCTAATACGATAAAGAAAATCAACAAGAATAAAGAAAATAGAAAAAGATTTAGCGAAACCCTAATATGATAAAGAAAATCAACAAGAATAAAGAAAACAGAAAAAGATTTAACATGCCTTACCGTTGAGGAATAGCGTTTTCGAGGTGGTTCCAAATTGACCTAATGCGATTAAGATTCTCGACGAGTTCCTCGTTGTTCGGCGTGTGATGCCTGCACATCCTCTCGTCATATAGTAAACCTACACGGCGTTGAGCGTTTGCACTGCTTTCGCTACTCTTCTTCTTACTCTTACTCTTGCCTTCTATGGCTACATCAACTTTTCAGTTTTTTGTGACTGTGCTACTAAAATTCAAGAGTGGAAAGAAATCAGACAATTTACATTATTTCTAATTCTAAGGTTTTAGAGAGCGATTTCATATACCATCATTTCTTTATTTATTAATTAATCGATTTCTCTTTCCCTCCTTCATTCATATTCATGATGGGATTTTATCGCATAAGACAAATTTATATTCATGGGATTTTACCGCATAAGATAAATTTGAACAACCTATTTGTCTTTTATTTTTTCAATTTCTCTTATTTTATTTTGTTTTTTTCTAAAAATTCTCAATTTAACTTCAAAATATCAGGTACGTTCCTGCCCAATCCATGAGATTTTTTGAGATTTAAATGTCTAATGTAACTTACGTTTAAAATAGTTAAATATAAATTATGATTAAAACTAACAAGAGCGAAATTGAATTATAAACTTTTGACTTTTCAAAAAGATATATATATATATTATGAATGTGATTTTTAAACTTTAATAGGTAAAATAAAATATGTAATTAAAATTGTTTTAAGCAAATGTTTTAAACTTTAATAGTTTCCTCCTCCTGCAAAGCTCCCAACAATTGTGTTGATTTCTTCTATGTGTCCTCCACCGTTATTATCGTGGGTTGTGCTTGTGGTTGAGTTGTTGCGGCCTTGCTTGTCCTCGGCCGTGACCTTGACCTTGTCCTCTCCAAGGTCCTCCTCCTCCTCGGTTGCCACCACGACCTCGGTCTCTACTACCCTGACTCTGCTGAATGAAGTGATTTAAAGATCCTGACCTTATTTGGTTTTCTATCAAGTCACGAACTTTGATGCATTCTTTCGTGGTATCACCAGACCATCTTTTGGTCGGGTTGGCGTTGGGAAGACTTTGTAGGGGCTGTGCTAAACGCACCAATTCCAAGTTATAGGCTTCTTGGATTATTGCATCTCGATTAGCATTTAGTGGAGTGTAAGCATCATATCTGCCCACTTTCTTTCTCTTTACTCCTGTTGGGACACTCGGTGCTTCAGCTCTATTTGAAGCTTTTGCATTTTCTTTAATGGTGATGTATTTCGCTGCTCGTGCTCGGAGCTCGTCCATGTTGGATGGAGGCTCCGCATACAAAGTGTTCAGAAATAGACCTGACTTTAATCCAACTATGATAGCATGCCTAGCTATGGCTAGATGCAAGTTGGTATGTTGAGGCAAGCTTTGGTAAAACGGGACATAAATTGTCTGAGTGGCTCATTTCTCCCTTGGAAAACATGATGTAATGATGCTGACAGTGGTCATCGGTTTGCTATCAATGAACCGAGCTATGAACTTAGAACATAGAGTTATAAAATAATCTATTGAATTTTGCGGTAACAAGTAGTACCATTCTAGAGTTGTTCTTTTCAAAGTAGTGGGGAATAGTCTACAATGTACCTCAAATCTCCTGAGAACAGATTGGCTTGAGTCTTGTAAGCTTTGACATGAGTATCTGGATCTATGTTCCGTCATAAGGGTCTACTTTCGGCCACTTCCACTTTTCAGGTAACTGGGCCTGCATAACTTCTGCGGTAAAGGGATGAAAACCTTCCATATAAGCTTCCAATTTAGGGCTAAGCCATGGTGTCGGGGTATTCTGGAATGGGAATTCTTGGTTGACTTCACGTGACACCCTAACAACTCCTCCTGGTTCCACACCGAGAATCTTCTGATATAACTCTCTCTAACCTTGATCTGCACAATGATCTGCACACCGGTATTTTTCTGATTCTTGGTGTTCGTTTCTGGTTCTGCCATCAGTCTGGGTTGATCTTGTCTTTCTTCTATTACAGGAACGGATACACCTCGATTTACTCTAGAAGGGCCTCCCAGATCAACCTTGGTTCTTTTTAGGGGTTGGCCCCCTACTTGGCTTTCTTCCACATCTTCTAGTAATGGTGAGGGCGTGTGCTGGAGAGCAGTTTTCTCCTTTTGAACTTCCGTGATGTGGTGGTGTTGTGTAGCCCTGTTATCTCATTCCTGTGAGCCTCGCGTTGGTCTTGCATGTCCTTTCTGAGATAAGTCAGAGTTTCTTGCATGACTTCCATGCTCGCTCTGGGGGCTTCAAAGATTGTTGGATCCATCGTTACGAACATGATCGACGTGGGGCAACTCTCGTGGCTGTGTTAGGAAAAATATTAATCGACCCCACGGTGGGCGCCAAATGTTGTATCGCCGAGGTACTCCTAACTTCGCTGCCTCTTCTCTGATCCTTCCTGAGACACCACTATTGACTTGAGCGTCGGAGTATCTTTTGTAGGTAGACTTCCATCCGGTTCTTGGAGCATACTACAATTCGGACTGCCTGGTATTAAGGTTCAAGACGTGATCGCCTTCAACATTACGTAGATATCATTTCTATTCTTGGTAAGAACAATATTTATTCTTGTATTTATAAATTTATATAAACGCACAATTTACTCAAGTAAGTGGTATTGACCTTTCATGTTCCTGACGTTCCGAACTAATGTGTCGTGTTTCGTCTCTTTCAGAATCATTGTCAACAGTTCTTCAGTTGTGCCTTTGCCATCGTATTAACACATCTTTTGGTAATGTTTTTACGCTTTTATATTAACACGCCTTTTGGTTGTTTTTTTTTATTTCATATTCATGTCTTTTCGATCTTATATTAACACGCCTTTTAGTTGTTTTTTATTTATTTCATATTAACATGTCTTTTCGATCGTGTTTATGTGTTTTCATATTCCATACCTTTCGATAATGTTTTTGCAATTCTGTATTAACATGTGTTTTAATACACCTTTTTGTGATTTCATAGTATCTCAGTAGTATTTTTACGATCTTATATTAATACGCTTCTTTAGTAGGATTTTTATGATTCCGTATTAACACACTTTTTGATTGTGTTTTTGTTATTCCATATTAACACGATATTTTTGCAAGAACATTAAATATTTAGCATTAAAAATTATTGGAAAAAATAATAATAAAAAGATGTCGTTGTGTGCGAAAAATATTAGAAAATTTTAAACTTAAACTTAATCCTACTCGGGAATGACTCTTCCATCTAGTGTCTTGAATCGGTATGCCCATAGTTGGGTAATTATTTTATTGTTATTTATCTAATCCTTTTTCACTTTGGATATCAAATTTTAAATTCGTACAGGAAAAAAAACACTTTAAGTTGTCTCTTCTATCTCTTTATCTTCATCTATGATGCCTAGGCTGGAGGACTAAGGGTCCCTAAACTATTTCATACAACTTTGAATAGAAAAAATAATTATGTTTTGATCATTTATTTTCCTAAATTTTCACCTAATTTATAGTTACAATTTGTTCGTTACTAACAACTCACTTAGATTAACGATAATGATTAATTTTATCACTTACCAAATACTTGATGTGACAACACGTAAAGTAATTGACCAAAGTCACTTAGATTGCATTATCCCTTAAATGCATAATTACATCAACCTGATAAAAAGTCACTTAGATTGCATTATCCCTTAAATGCATAATTACATCAACCTGATAAAAAGTGTTTACAAGAGATTGTTAGGCGTGGATTCAAGATCCGTTGAGAATTCTAAACTGTAGGTGAATTTCTTAAAAGATTAAAAAACATCATCTATAATCATTCAAAAATTTCTTTTACTATCATCATCACACTAATTCGTTGAAACTATAAAATTGACGACATACAGAGGGATTACTCAAAAATGATTTTAACACTATATTAAGAATTAAAGAATGGACCAATATTTTTTGCTGGTCAATATCACGAACTGGAATAATATATTCGGGGAAGCGATTGAATTGAATAATTCCAACTGTAGTTTCCTTTATCGACCTCTTATTATTGTCGCATGCCCAGAATCGCCAAGATGTTTGTGTAATTTATTTCTGCGTAGCAAATCAAACGAAGTTATGCAACAGATTAGTCTGATGTAGCAAGATTTATTTTCAGAACAATATGAAATTTGATTTTCATAAAAAAGAGAGGCATAAAATTACCTTGACTCAAACTCCTCTCCACACGCATCACAAGTATTACCAATGTTTTTTGATGCCACCTTATTCAAAAAATAAAATCACAATCAGTTTATGGAGCACAAAAAGCAGCTTGATTGTAAGGCAAAGCCAGAAAACATTACAAATCTTATCATGGCCAAAGCTACACATAAACCATTGACAGTATCTCTACAAGACTATAACAGAGAATAAACATGAAAAAAATTGGAAAACTGAACAACCAAGGATTGTCATGTCAACAAATTATACTTGCTTGCTAATCAGTAAGAACAAAATGGTTATGCGTGTCTGGTCCTTTTAAAAGCCCTGTTTGGTTCAAAAAAAAGAAGGGACTGGAGCACATGTAGTGGTGAAGGTGAATTAAGGGAAGCGGAGATAAACAAATTCATTATATAGATAGAGCTTATAATAGTCAAATAAAACTATTAAATTCAAGATGATTTAGTCTAATCAATGTAAAACTCACTCTCACATTCAAATCTCCTCAGATTTTGGGAGAAGCCAAAGTTGAACTAGAAGGGAATTTGGCCTCCGCTACTCCATTTCCCAACATTCTAATATATTAGGGTAACTGACAACTAATATATACCACATAACCACAATTTAAATTCAGGTTTAATTCAACTTTTAAGATACCCTAAACATAAAGCATAACTCATATATGTTATGTTTTTGTCTGAATCAAGGTTTCAAATTGCAGGAGCAGTTCTTGTTGTCGAGTTTCTTAATCTTGCAAGAAACTTTGGCCAAATGTGGCTACAGTTGTGGTTGTGGACACCCTGAAAACCTTGACATTGCAGCAAAATTTATCATCATGAACCGTTTCTTAAAACCTTGGTCCTAATTTAATCTATCTATAAAATGCTACCTTTAATACGCAAAAGCTATCGGAGTACAAATGCAGGTTTCAAGTTCAGGAAACTACTAAAATAAAAGTTAGAGTGACAGCAGTTGCAGCAACATGTCTTATGATTAATGGAGAACAGAGCAGGTATACTCAGAAGTTCTTACCTTTCCTTTTCTTCCTTTGGATGAAATTTTGGCTTTGGTTTTTGTGTCCTTGCCAGCTCCCTTTTTATCAGCGGGTTGGTTTGAAATCTTATTACCTCTACTAACCTGCTCATTCCCTGTACTATTATCCTCATTTTCCACAAAATGTTGGGAAGAAGACTCCTCTGCATGAAAATTGTCATTTCCATTACTGCTTATATTCTCATCATTGAGACTGGCAGCAGTCCCCTGAGATTCTTCCCAATTTTTCCTACCCTTCTCTTTCTTAGCTCTACGTTTCTTTCTTGTGCTCTTCCGGTTGTTATATTCCATAGGGTCAACTTCATCATTCTCAGTTTCAATTTGAGATGGAACTATTGAAGCCTTGGATTTGTGCGTTGAAGCTCGTGGCTTTCTGTTCTCGTGGCTAGCCAACATTGCTTCAAGAACACCATTTTCATCGTTATCATCATCTTGATTGCTATTATCATCAAGATTAACCGACCCATTGGCATCTTCCCCCTCTTTCACATGCGAAGCATCGGAAAACTCATCATCACCACCACCATCACCACCAGTATCATCATCATCATCATCCAGCTCACCCCCGTTTCTAATTACCCCCTCTTCAACATTAAGACCATCCCGAATCCTCGCCTCCAAATCACCAACCCCATCACCATTCACCCCAACCCCGTCTTCCTCACTTCCCAATCCCTCATTTCCTTCTTCCAAATCCTCCTCATCACCAATGGAATCCCTGAACTCCGCAACCCTCTCCTTATGCTTCTTGGACTGCTCATGGTTCTTCCACTGCTTCTCACTCTTAAACTTCTTCCCACACAGCACACAGTAAAACTCCTTATTCTTATTCTTCTCCTCCTCCCCCTCTTCAACCCATTCCTCCACCTCCTCCTCCTCCTCAGCCTTAGCCCAATCAGGCTCCTCATACGCCATGGCCCTCTCCCTCCTCTCTTTCTCCAACCTTTTCTTCTTCTCCCTCTCCTCCTCCTTCTTCCTCTCCATCTCCACACTCCTCTTCAACTTCATGTCAATCACCCTCTTATCCCTCTTCTTCACAAAATCCCCCAACCTCCTCACAGTATCATTGTACTCCCTTCTTGCCTTTCTCCTCACCTTATTATTCTCCTCCTCCATAAGCCGCCTCGACTTCCGGTTCGGCCCTGCCATAACATCATACTCATCCACCCAACAAAAATCCATCACAGTACAAAACCCTAACCAATATCCATAAAACGCAGTGACCTGCGCGTAAGGGCTATCCAAGTTCCCCATCACAGGAGCCTGTCGAACCGCATCAACTCCGAGCCCCATTTTCCGAGCGAAATTGATCTCGTTAGCGTGGATTTTGTCGAAAACATCAGAATAAACTTTATAGAAGCCCTTGCCGGTGTCGGAGTAGCCGGAATAGACGGTGTTGGAGAAGAAGGAGAAGAGGTCGGGGACGACTGATTTGGAGAGGGAATTGGGGTCAGAGAAGAGGATTTGGGAACGATGAGAATCGTACCAAGCGCGTTCCTTGGGGTCGGAGAGAACTTCGTAGGCGTGTTGGAGTTCCTGAAACTGCGCGGTGGCTTCCTCTTCGGAAACCCCCGATTTTACGAGCTTGTCTGGGTGGCGCTGAAGAGCGAGGCGGCGGTAGGCGGAGCGAATCTCTTCGGGGGCGCAGTCTTGGGGGAGATCGAGCACTTCGTAGTGGCATCGCTTCGCCGCCGACGAAGACGCCATTGATGCTTGTTAGGGTTCCGGTTTCGTGTATTCAGGGAAAACTAATGCAACAGACTAAATCCTTATTAATATGAATTTTTGTTTATATATATATATATATATATATATATATATATATATATATATATATATATATATATATATATATATGTATGTATGTATATATATACATGGATTTCTTGTCTAATCATTTCACTTTAAATTTTAAACATATGATTTACATCATATTTTATCATACTATTTTCTTTCTTTTTATGTATATATGATTATATTCTTCATTTACACTTTTAATCTTCTTTTGTTTAAATTATTAAATGTGATCTATCTATTATAAAAATATTGAATTTTATATCCTATTTTCAGAAAATATCCAATATTTTCCATGAATCCTATTCCATTGATGCTGGTAGTGTTGGCCCAATCGTGACGTCAAATATATTCTTTTAAAAGTTTATAGTATCAAATTGAATGTTATAAAAATAATCAAATAAAATCATTTAAAATAAAATTCTGAAAATATAATTTGGTATCTTATTTGTTATTTTTTTATCTAACTCGTTTAATAATTATTTTTTGTTATCTGTTATGTTTGAATTTTTTTTCTTTGTAATATTTTATTTCTGTATACCTCTTTTTCCTCCTTTATAGTTTTTATTTTTTTTATACATTTTTCAAAATAAAAACCTTATTGGAGACAGGGAGGAGAAAAGAGAAAAATATGTGAAATAATGAATTAATCATGTTTTTAGTTTCTTAAAGTTGGAATAAATTATTTTTTAAGTCTATAATTAAAAAAAAAAATTATAGTGATGGTAACTTGGCAAGAGTACAATTTTACGAAACCAATTTAAGGTTTAATTCATTATACTTTATTGAATAGCTGAATTTATATCTTGTTATTAAAAATAGTTGTAATATGATTGTATATAGAAAAAAGTGCTAGTCTTTGTTTTAAAAAAAATGATTTTATCCCAGGCTATTTTTTTCAGTTTTAACAAATTAAAATAATTTTAAAAAAATTGAAATCAAAACCTAAAATTATCTTAAGATTTAGGGATAAAATCATGGTTGTACTCTAAATAATATATGTTTTATTATGTATTAATATCACATTGTATCACTAAATAATATGTATCTCATATTAACATATGATATGTGGACGATTAAAAAGGAGATAATGACTTTTTTTTACTACATGGTAATATATGGTATTATAGATTTTCATAGATAAAGAATAAAGAATAAAAAAATTATAAAAATACTTTTACACTTATTTTTAAAAAAAAAATATATTTCAAAAAATGTTTTCTTTTTAATTCTTTTTAGTTTTCAATATATTTGTTTTTATGTTATATGATATATTTGAAAGGTAATAAAAGTTCATTAAGACAGATCGTTAAAATTTTAACCGGCTGTGTAAACAGTCTAATTTATTTTCTTTTATTTTATGGCATTGAAAATTTGAAAGTAATATTGGTTTAATTAGGGAGAAATTTTGTTTGTATGGATAGTGGTGTGACTTTTTATCTAACTAATAGTGAATTATTGGAATAAGGAGTTATTTGAATTATAAAAACATGTTACCTCTTGATAAGAAAAATTTACTATAACATATATTTAATTAATTGAATATTGTTTTAGATGTACGAATAGTATAAGATTATTGTGAGATAGAGTTTTATAAGATTATATATTAATTATTGTGAGTATAATCAATGTTATCATATAGTTTAGATATAATATCTGTAAATATTATTTTGAAATAAAGTAATAGATTACTGCTTAATTGATAAATAATGACTATATACATTATTACATTATTGTTGTTGAAATATTAATATGAGTGTTTAAATCACACAACATATCACTTAAGCCTAAGACGTGAGAATGATAATTTATATTTTTTAAAATTTATTAAAATATACAACAAATAATTTTGTGGAGGAAAGAGTGGTGTATGATATTTTTTAAACTGGGTGATGATATTTTAACACTACTATTCATCTTTCATTTCAATTTGAAACCAACATATATTATTATTTTATTTATATATAATATTTTATTACTAAAAACAGTGTTAAATGAGAGTCATTTGTAAACAATAGTGTCAAATTAATATTTTCTTTTTAAACTTATTGCATTATATAGTAAGTATCATGGAATAATAATGAGTGAATAAATAAAGACGATTTTATTTAATCTTAAATGAGTAAAATAAAATTCATCTTTTGAATGTGAATTTTAAAATTAAGATTTTTTTTTCATATAGTAATTTCATATTCCGACCTATAAGTTAAACAAAAGTAAGGTGTGTAAGCATTTTAGAGCAAAGCAAAGAAGATTTCGAAGCTAACTAACCGAAGTTCAATCCACTACAATTTTCCACCAAGCATAAGAGAAAAGCAAAGAAAAAACTAGATATGACAAGTGTGATTTTGACAATGAAAATATAATTAAAGCGTGAAAATTGTGATCCAATTTAAGTATTTGATCTAAATCTATATTTAAATTTAAAATTTAAATCATTTATAAAATTTGCACTCAAAGAAAATCATATGTACTTATCACGCTTACACTAATATGACATTTCAGTGATAAAAAATAAAAATAGTTACTAAGGCGATAAAACAATACTTAAACGAGAAAGAAGGAGAGACCATATCAGTATTTTTTCTTATAGATTTAGTGTTGTTCGAGCAATATAAAGTCACTTAAGTGAGATAAGTTTTATCAAGTGACCTACATCTAATTGTAAATATGTTGTGTTGGAATGTATATATACAGTGTTGAATATAAGTGTGTGTGAGGACGATGATGCATATCACATAAATATCTGTATGATATTGTAATTTTTATATAGTTATTATGCTGATACCTAATGCAGTATTGTATCATTTTACTAGTGTGTGAGAAGAGATACATGACACGATATTTCAATCCAAAATTATAATTTTAAATTGAGAAATTCGTTAAAAAATATAATTTTTAACTTTATTTATGATCAAAATCTAATAAATTATTACATTATATAAGACTTATGCATGTGATCGTAATAAATCAAATCCAACAAACTTTTCTACCATAAAAAAACGAGAGTAAATTTTCTAACAAGTTTCAAATCAAGTTCTAATCGTTAATAAATTTTACTAAATATAAATTTTTCAAAAGATATATATTGTGACAAATTTGTTCTAATATTGCTCTGATTTATATATATATACTATATATATTTAATATATATATATATATATATATATATATATTTTGAATTTCTAATATATTAGAAAAAATTTATCATAATCTCACCTAACTTTTCTATTATAACTTGTAGTATTACTACCATGATTATAAAGGATTTACAACATATAATAATAAATTAATAATTCAAACAATTAATGCTATAATATATATATATATATATATATATATATATATATATATATATATTGTATAATGTTTTTCGAGGCATATAATGTTATGTACAAGTTTAAATTATTTTTTAATTTGAAATTTAATGTTTAAAATTTTTTCTAATAATTAAAAATAATATTACGTTGGATACAATATGTTAAAAATAGTTTTGTATAAGATATATAAAATAAACCTTGACAGTGTGATGAAGATACTAGCAAAATGCATTACACACCAAAGAACTAGTGAAACTGTTCGCAAATAATCTTTTGTAGGAGCCTTCCCATCCACCGCATTTTCTAAAAACAACACTACAAAAGAGCGAAATAAAAACTCTGAGATTTGGCAAAGGTTGGAGCAGAATCAGCTTCACTGCTACATCACTATGAATTTATGCCACAACGCATTTTACAACTTCAACCCACCATTTCAAACCACAGCTCAATTTCCTCTCTCTTCAATCTCACCCCTCTTCAACTTTAATTCCCTTCCAAAACCCAAGTTCCCACGCGCCGCCGCAAGTGCTACCAACGAAGCACTTCTGCCAACCATGTCCCAAATTCTAGAAGCTTCGCGAGCGCAGAAACTCGACCTTCACCTCAAAACTCTGGGACCCTTTTTCAGAATCACAGCAAGGAGCCTGGTAACCGACGCAGAGCTCGGAAGGGCCGAGGGGTTCGTAAGATTCTGGCTAGATGGCAAAATTCTTCACTTGGACTCCATTAAACTACGAAGAGAGACACTGGGCATGGAGAAATCAATCTTTGGCCTTGGCTTGTTCATCGGAGCCGTTGCAATTCGACACGGTTATGATTCTGGCTGCAAAACAGCGCAGCTGTTGGCCATCAACGACTCCGATCTTTACCATTCTAAGGTTCTCTTCTCACCAACCTTATCCAAAATGTCACACCTTTTACTCATTTATTCACCAGTTTGATGATATTTTATACTTTTTTTACACTCTTATTCAATTGGTGTGAGTTTAACTTTTTTTTATTATGAAAGTTACGAATTCTGTACATTATCGATTCATAGACTTTTTTTTTTTTTTTTTTTTTTTTTTTTTTTTTGAGTATTTTTTTTTTTTTTTTTATTTTTTTTTTTTTTTT
>Ga0209700_108127_pt1 | contig 13863 bp, 3 predicted proteins | sample SiratroredBW_FD_187528 | JGI IMG/M metagenome (GOLD analysis project Ga0209700, IMG submission 187528) | Root nodule microbial communities of legume samples collected from California, USA - Siratro red BW (SPAdes) (version 2) | ecosystem: Host-associated > Plants > Roots > Nodule | place: USA... | reverse complement strand
ATAACAAATTATTATATATTTTAATTTTATTAAAATTTATAATAACTATTGTTAAAGTCATGATGACTTTTTATCAATTGATATTAATTATGTGTTTAGTTTTAAGAAAGGAAGTGAAAAGAAAAAAAAAAACTGAAAGAATGAAAAAAAAAAAAAGTAGGAAGGAAGATGATGTTTTGAATTGTTTAGTAAAGAAAAACAGAAAACATGCATACTAATTTTTTGTTATTACTTCAAAAAGAACTTTCCTTTTGGTTTTCCATCTCTTTCTTGCCTAAATAAAAACTGTTTATATTTGCCAATTAGACTATATATCCTTCCACTCTACACTGTTACCAAACAAAATACAATAATTTCTTTCTATTTTTCCATTTTCTTTGCTAATAACCCTATTGTGAATGCAAACAAACAAAGGTTAAAAATATAAAAAATAATAAATATTTAGTAGTGAAAATGGGATAGAATGCAAAAATAATAATAAAGCAAAAAATATAATAGTTCCTTAGGACTTTCTTATAAAACCCATTTTAAAAAATTATTAGTTATTTTTATAAGATAATTTATAATTTCTATGTAAATTTATAATTTATTTTTATAAGATATTATATCATTCCTTATAATATCCTACAATACAAATTAATTACAAATCTCATTCTATCTTATCAGTGCCATTAGCCCGAAAAGAAACAAAAGATTGTTTCTTGAAAAGGTAAAACAAGAAAGAAACATTCAATAAATAGCATTGTATAAAAAATCAGATTAAATCCATTAAAGTTGGATATTTTCACCAAAGTGGTTCAAAGCAAGGGACAAGCTTTTATTACCAATCCATGGAGTGGAATAATTTTTGTATTGGTGGAAACCGATGAAAACCGAAACGCCCTCTTTCTCCTTCACGCATAAAACCCACTCACCACTTCTTCTCTTCAATTGGGCACAGCCACAAGCATGGCCAAGAAGAGAAAATCCATAGCCACAAGCATGGACGAGGTCGACCGAACCATGTTTGCTTCATTTTCCAGTGCTGCCAATTCTCTCTCACACCTCTACACTCTCTCCATGAACCGCCAGAAACTCTCCTTCCAAGCCGGTGAACGCCACTCCCTTGTAACCACTTTCTCTTTTATCCTCCAACCCCTTTTCATTCCATCTATTCCCTGGACTTTTCAAAAACAAAAAAGTTATCTTTTTTAGTTTTATTTTTAAAATCTTGTTCCTGTGTTCAATTGGGTCCTTACCTCGGCATTTTAACTGTTTTGGTCCTTCTGTTTAGGGTTTAAACTGTGTAATTTGTTTTAATTGGTGTGAGCTGTGTCCGATTTCAGGAAGAGCTTTATCAGTGGATCCGGAGGCAACAAGAGGGTGGATCAAGAGTTGCAACTGTGGATATACTCGGCTACATTCAGGTTGGTTTCATTCTCTGGCTCTTTTTGTGTTTTGAGTATCATTTTTGAAGCAAAGAAAATGAAAGAGGGCAGGAATTATAGCTATTTGCTAGTTACTGACAAGAAGGTGCACATGCATCATATCATACAGCAAGGGTGATATAGCTAGAGGAGCTTTGAACTAGCTTTGGGTTGTTTCTTCCCTTTGTTTATAACCAATCCAAACGGCGTTGTGTAAGCCTTGTTGTCAACCTCACTTGGTGGGATAAGGCTATGTTGCTTTTGATGAAGCTTGCCCATATCACACTGCTGATGGAAAAGAAAAAGTACTAGAAAATAAAATCTATAAAGTTCATGTTAGTCTTGTTGTCTTTGGTGGAGATTTTGCATGTTAGTCTAGTTGTCTTTGGTGGAGATTTTGATTTCGTTCTCGGGTATTGACGTTTGCTTAATTGATCAGTTGTTTTGTTTCTATAGGCTGGATTAACGCAGGTCTTTACCTTTTTCTAAATTGCTCTTTTTTTTCTGTCTTGTCTGTTGCAGTTTTATCTTTTTATCATTCTTTTATTTGTCTCTGTTCTTTGTGGAATGTCTAAGTTTTTTCTCCTTCAATTAATTGGTGATTTTGTTGATGAACTGAAATTGATAAAGTGAGTGTTTTGTTTGGCTATATGCAAGTTATAACACAGAATGTTGGAAAATTTTCTTGGTATGGGGCATGATTTTTTCAATTAAATTAAGTTTAACTAGAGAAGGTCTGGAAAATTGGGTAAAATTTTAAGTGGGAGAAAGCCATCTTAATTTGTCCGATGGATGTTGCCCTTTTCTTTTATGTGATCCTTTCTCTGTTTAAATCATCATTTTCTAAAGTTATGAAGAGGTGGAATCTTTAGTGTATTTATTGTAATTCTTGAACTATATTACATGGTTATAAGGGTGTCTAGGAAGGATAGAAACATTCTTTTTACCCTTCCATTTTAAAGATTTGTAAGATTGTCAGTTATTAAGAAATTGTTGTCTCAGAAACTTATGTGCACTTGTGGCTAGTTAGATATCTTGCAGTTCTGAAAATAAAAAGGTGGTTGATAACATGGCAAGTTCATTCAATGTAATATTGGTTTTTGTTGTTACTGATCACTGATTGCATGAATGAAATTTAACAGAAAGAGCTGGATTATTGTGGTGAGGAACCGTGTATGTCACCGAGAGCTCCACAGCAACAACAACCATCAATACATGCAACTATCACTGGTTCAGGCTTTCCCTTAACTACAGGATTTCCTGGCCAAACAATTATGGGGCAGGGACTCAGGTCTGAGCACTGCGATATTCAATCAAAGAATTCCTTGTTTTCAAATGCTGTTCGTCAAATTGGCGAGGTAGGGAACTACTCAAGTGGCCTCTCCACGGGGAATGGAAGCCGTAACACCGAAGAAAACTTTCTTTATCAGCAAAGCAGGGACTCTGCTGCATTCAGTTTCAATGATACTGCCATGGACATGCATGCAGACTAGTCTGCTCTTTCATGTGCTGAATGTTTTTGCTTCATCATCCTTCTCTACATTACCTGCAAAAAGAATTGAATAATCAACGGAATGGCGTATCTGAGTTTTGCTAGTTGCATCCTACAAAAAACAGCATTAACTTATTACAATGCAATGTTATACCATCCATCCAAGTGGAGTAAAAGCTTAGGTGTTCAATGTTCTTTGTAAAGTTTGTTGTTGAAATAGTTTAAAGTTATTAAAATTTGTACCCTGATCGTCTCTCAAAAACAACTTTATTTCAATGTAGGCATTGCTTCTATTTGAAGTTTCTTAAGTAAACCTGTCCTGAGGGCTACCTCAAGGATTTTTCGTGTCATGGATGCCCTTCTCTTCTAATCATAAATATTTTTGTTATAATTTTTGTTGCAAAATTATCCATAATTCTTTCTTAATCAAGATTTAAAAAAAAATCAGTAAAACTATTTAATCTTTTTTGTGACACAGTAAACCACAAATAAAACTTTAATAATTTGGTTTTGAATTTTTTTTTCAGCGTATGCAGTAATAAGAAAGGATAATATTATTCAGTAGTATTTTAAAAGTTATATGTGCAAGGTCTTTAAATATCACATTATTATTTTATAAATAAAAATGAACATAAGATTAATTAAATAATTTTTAATTCTAATGTATATATACAGATTCTTTTTTGTGCCTTCCGAAGTGGTTCAATTCACAATCAGTCCCTGTCACAAATTCTATATGCTGCAATTCACAACTTCGGGCATCTTTTGTATATCCCTTTGCTTTTCATATCTATTTTGTTAATCCTTATAGCTTGTTCTCTGTTACTGTCTTTGTATTATTGTCCAATTGTGAAGAGAGGGAATAAAGACACCCATTTAGCTGCAATTCATACAGCCTTTTTAAGATGAACTTAAAAAAGTTCCTAGGTGATGATGCATTATTGTATACGGTTGATCAAAGCTTGATAGTTTCTAAAAGAAAGAAAAAAAAAAAGAAGGGTCTACACTTCTACACTTGACAAATGCAGGGTTAAAGCATGGAAAGAGAAAAGAAGGGAAGAAAACTTAGCATTGGAATCGCTTGTGCTGTTGTGATAATGAGATTGCTTTGGCAGAGAAGGCATCTTAGCATCAGAAGAATACTTGAAGCTAAAGGATAACATTGTGTCCATGCGTGGAACTAGTATTATTGCCAATACTACATAAGGAGGAAATTGTTGTCTTAAATTTAAATTGACATAAAAAAAATTGATTATTAATTTTAATTGAATCAGTCTCATTGTGAAGTTTTAACATGATTTAACACTTAAAACATATATGTATTTTCATATTTGTAAACGTCCAATTATTGAATATAAAAGTAAAATATCAATATAACAGTTTTTAAAAACTCACTGTTTTCCCTCAAAATGTATAGTTTTTTAAAATTGATTTAATAAAATGCGTGAATAAGGGTATTGGAGTAAATTTCAGTTTATAACGGGTGTAAGAAGTGAAAGTTAGAGGAGTAATAGGCAATTTGAAAAATGGATCTTATGAAAAGCCCTTAAACCTTCCTTTCGGCCCTAATTGCCTGTATCGTGCACAAATATTTAATTTAATTGATTAAACTTCATGACAGGCAATTCTTCGAGTATCTCTATACTTTCTTCTTCTACTTCGATAAGAGAAGTAAAAGTATATAAGTATCTCCTCTTCATCTTTTTATCTTTTGAATTGTACTCCTCTCTATTTTCTTATATTATAGATTGTTGAATTCAATTTTTTTTATATTCTAAAATTTAGAATATAAAAATTTACATTATAAATTTATTATATAATGAATTGTGTAATTAAAAAATAAAAAATTTATATTTTATATTGTATAATTTAAAATACAAAATTAAATTTTAGATTGTAAAATCTCAAATATATTATTTTTTATATAATTTAAAATATTTAAAATATATATATATATATATTCTTCAAAATATGGGGGTGCAGAAGAAAAGAACAAGGTGCATAAAGAAGCGCATATCATGACAAAGCATAACACCATGATGACGAATTCTTCCTCCACTCCCATATCTTCTTCCTACATCTCCATAAAAAAATTGATTCTCAAAGTATTTATATTAAAATGACCAAAATGACTTTGAATATTATCCGGTTTACATTTTTTTTCAAAATGTGAATCGGATGGGATGTCATCCGGTTCACATTTGCAAAATGACAACCGGATGACACCCCATTCAGTTGTCAAACTCTCAACTCGCAAAAGTCGACGTTCTCCGCCGACAGTATCCCAATCACCAAATTAACTACTTTAATCAACAATACCATTCACAAATTACTAATAAACATCAATAATTGCTTACTTAGGACTTGTTTAAAGCTTTAACTTAAGATTTGGACAGCGCCGGTGACATGGTAGACGACGGATGAGAGTTATGGAGGTGAAAGGGATAAAGGATAATATTGATTTTTCCAATTTTAAGGTAAGAATATATGTGTAATTTCATATTCACTATGGAGGTGCAGGAAAAGGATATAGGGGTGGAGGAAGAATTCGTCCACCATGATTTATATTGGTATAAGACTGATTCTTCCTGCACCTCCATAGTGTCTTCCTGCACCTCTATAATAAATAACAAATTACAATTTTAGCCTTTTAAAATTTATTTTAATTCAACTATATCCTTCATTCCTTTCACTTAAAATATTCAGACTTGTAGATTGTAGAATCCGTAATTGTAATTTTTTTAAATGAATTGCGGATTATATAATCCTTAAGTCTAAATTTTTTTAAATAAATTACGGATTATATAATCAATAAGTCTAAAATTAGAATTTTTAGACTTGCCGATTGTATAATCCGCAATTCATTTGAAAAAAAATTACGGATTGTACAATTGGCAAGTCTTTCTGATTTTAGACTTGCGGATTGTATAATCCGTAATTCATTGAAAAAAAATTATAATTGCGGATTGTACAATCACAATTAGTAATAATGAAGGTGCAGGAAAAAATTATGAATTATACAATCTGCAATTGTAATTTTTTTAAAGTGTATTGTGAATTGTGCACTCCGCATTGAATCCCAATTACCTTAAGAAATTTTCTGAGAAGTGAATGAGTATTTGAGGTGTGACTGACATTTTTTAGAATTTGATAGGAGGAGAAAGAGATAATTAAAAGTTAAAAGTGTCTTAATTAAATTAATTTAATTTAATTTTAATTGAATTTGAAATAAAATCCAATCAAGAAGTCAACATAGAGAGACTCTTCGTTTGCCGTAATTTAATTAGTTTAATTGTATTTTAATTGAATTTGAAATAAAACCAGTCAAGAAAAAGAAATGAATGTTTCAGCATAACAATCTAAGAGATTCTTTATTTGAAATAGGTATAGGGGGAAGAGACTCTTTATTTAATGGATATAGAGGACCAGAGTAGACTCTTCATTTAAAAATGAAGTTAGAACTTAGAATGAGAATAAGGGTGTAGCAAAATAGACTTTTCATTTAATTTTAATTACATGATTGGGTGGTGGTGTTACCTTAACAACACATATAACAAAGTCAGACTTTAATTGTATTGAATAAAATTAAGTTTTGCATTGAATAAAATTAAATTTATACAAATAAAGAAGGAGAACAGGTTACTTATGAACTCTTCACATCCTATTTACCATTGTACATTGTACAATCTGTAATTATTGAAATTTATTTTATGAATTTCATTAAAAAAAATTTAATAACTACATATTATAAGTCCGTAATAAAGAAGGTGTAAGAGAAAATATTATAGATTGTACCAACAATTTTGAAATATTTGATTTAAGACTTGGGAATTCTATATTCTGTAATTTCATTTAAAAAATTCTATCATTACAAATTATATAATCAGCAAAACTTACAGTGAACTTTAATCTATTTCTTTAATATTAAAGATATTTTGATATTTTCTTCCTACTAAAATTTTAATATTCAAAATTATAAAGATGCGAATACATACTATAGAGGTGCAGAAGGAATCCGTCTTCATATAAATGTATTATATTTTCATGAAATTTTTCTAATTAGCCCTATATTATACAACCCTTATTTCCTCTTAGGGCACATTATGCCCCTAGCTAGTTGTTACTTTATCATTAGTTAACTTAAAGTGTATGTAAGTGACCAACACATTTTAATTTAATCTCAATAAAACAACAGCACCAACTCTCACACTTTATTTTCCCTCGGCCATAATATATATATATATATATATATAGACACGATTTTTATTGAATTTAGTACCGTCTATATATTTACAAATGACTAAATATGTTATTAGTGCAAAAATGAAAAGATTAACATATTGTTCTTACTAAGTCATTATATTAAACTCATTTTCTCTTTTTAAGATTATTATATTAATAAATATAGTTTATGATTTATTAATAATTAATATTTTAGTTTGTGCATTGCACAAAAATAAATATAATTTCAGACAAATAAATTTATGATAAATAAACATTTCAAATATATATATAAATCATAATTAAAATTGCAATGAATAAATATTTTTGAACTTATAAAGTATATTTTAGATTCATGATAAATAAAGTGTATTGCGGTATATTGTTTATTGCTATTTTTTAAAATAAAATTTAAGTTAGAATTGAAAATCTAATATTAAAAGAGATAAAAGTTGAATCATTCTTCTAATATTGAAAGCATAAGAGGAATGTTTGGACCTATTTGAATTTAAAAGATAAAAAACATGTATGTAAGATTGGTGTACGATATCTAATTACAACTTTTTAAATTGCTTAGTTGGTATTTAAAAAAAAAAGCTAGAGAATATAGTAGATGTATATTTTGAATTTTATAGATAAAATATACATTTGGAATTTTATTTTTGTTGTGATATCAGCTTTTTTAATTTATCAGGCGAACGAATAATCTTATTTGTGATAATGTTAAGTATTTCGAACTTGACAATTTTTTACACAGACAGCTGCAAGCTACAAGTATTTAACATTAGTTTTCTAATAGATGTAATGGAATTTTTATATTCAATTACAACTTGTTAATTTGTTTATTTGATATTAAAAGTTAAGGTAATTTTTACTTGACTTTAAATAAAGTAATTCAATGTTATAAAGTAATTTTAACTTAAGTTTAGTAAAGGTAACTTTAAGTCAAATTTTAATTTGAGTATCTTTAACTCAGTCTTTTTTTTAACACATTTTCATCATACCTTATTCTAAACATTCAATTAGAACATCTTCAATTTAACATCACGTGACCATTAACATTATTTTAATTAGAAAATCTTTAAATCACAACTCCAAATTCTAAATTAAGGATTTACCTAATCTACTTTATTTAAAAAAAAAAAAAACTCAATTAGCCCTTTTTCCCTATTCCCCAATAGAACAGCACCACTTCACATTCAATACTTCCCACCCTTCTTATTCACTTGATGGGGAAGAACTTGGACACTAAAGTTGCCACCTTCTTGCTTTTCTTATTTATTATTGATATGCTTTCACAAATATCCAACATTTTCATGTTGAAGATTGCATACTGAATAGAAATAAAGTTAAATTACACAATTATAGTAGAAGTAAATATCACTTTATAGAATAAAAATAAATTAAATTTAAATTCATTTTTTATTGTAAAGTTTGTTAGTTCTATCATATAATTTGTTATCAGATCATTATTTAATAATTTATAAATATTTAGTTTTATATATGAGATGTTAATATCTCAATATAAAAGATTAATTAGAGATAAAATAAAAAATATACGAGACAAACCTCACATAATTTTATAAAAATAAGATAGAATTAAATTCACTTTCTAATAACTAGTTAATTAATATATTTTTTAATGAATATTATTTTCTTTTAAAAGAAAGAAATTGTTGGTGGTATAGATTTTGGTTGAAGCTAAAGCATCCGGCTCTGTACCCACCACAGATTCTGAATCGGGTCCAGAGGAAAAGTAACCTTTCCATTATTTGCACCTGTAAAATTATATATATGTTAGAAATTTTCATTATCTAAACGTGATTATTGATAAATTTTCTTAATTTTAGCTTCACAATATACTAATATCTCTAGGCGTGGAATGAGATGAGACAGCAACTGTGAATTATATGATAGTGATTAATTAAGATCACAGTGGGACCCTATAAATGGTCATTGAAATTAACATTGATTCAGTCATGCAGTGTAATGATGGTAGGTAGAGAAGCCTAAAACCATTGACACTTTCAAACCAAGTCATTTAGCATTCATTCCAATTTCAATGACATGTCATCATTTTCTTCATAAACAAATAAACACATTTCATTATTATTTTCGTTAAATATTATAAAAACAAAACATTCGTTCCCATATCCGAGGTGATTAGGTTTTGTGATGTGTTGCACTACATTATAAAATGCTACTCCATTTTTTCTGTGCTTTTAAATCTCAAATCATGTGATGTAAGTTATATTTATAGCACGTGATAAAAGGAAAATATAAAAATTATTTATATCTTGTTATGTAAAGCTCTTTTCTGCTTGATCTTTTATTGAACACCTTAAATTATTTCATAATTTCAAATCATTTCATAATTTGCATTTCCAAAATTTATTAGTATTATTTATTTGAAAGCAAATGCATGATTGATGCAAGAGGGTGGTGGGCTACAGTGAATGATGGATGAGCAAAAAGAGGATTCACATTGGAACTTTCATGTTTCACTCTTCACGCGAACTTACCAATGAATTAGTTTAGTGCTACTACTTGTATTACCATTACTCCAAACTTCAATCGAGGCATTTCGACTCACACTTCTAAAATTAACTTATCATGCTGATTTTTTGCATTTCCAATTTGATTGCATAGAAAATTTGTAATTTGCATTTTCATTTCATTCGTAATTTGAGGTGTAATTGAATTGGTATTCTTTTATTTGGTTTTTTAATTTGTGATTTAAATAAGCTATAGATCGCGACGATATATAAGTTTAAGGTGACCTCTTATAAAAAAATAAATAATACTGTGAAAAAATAAAGATGATGATAATTTATTAATATGTATTATGATTATATACTAAGTTGCAGTATTTAAAATTTAAATAAAGTTTATTAAATATATTACATTCAAAATTAAAGAAATTTAGAATTATTTGATTTTTAAAAATATTAAACAAAAATGACGTTTAGGAATATGTATAATCCATTTACAAATATCTTAAATATTTACATGTTCTTTAGTCTTAAATTACATCACTTAAAAAAAAATTAAAGTCTCATATTTTCTTCAACTTGCATGAGATCCGTAAAATAGTTTTTTCAAGCACTTAGAACGCATAACACTTGAAATGTAATGAACTAAAATAAAACCCTCAAATGTGGAGTAACAAATTAATCATAAAGTTTTATTTTTTATTCAACTTATATGATAATATTTTTAAGAATAGAAACACAAAAACTATAAGTATAGAACGTGAAAAATAATATAAAATGATAACAGAATAAACTTATATTATAATAAAAAATATAGAAAAACATAAACATGTAAGAAAAACAACTTTTAAAAATGAAATCCTTTTAACTACTAAAGATACTAACAAAGAAAAAAACCTTAAAATTTCACTTTTTCTTCAACTTAAACGAGAATATTCCTAATTTTTAGGTAAAAACTAAATACAAGATTTGTCGAACAATCTCTTCAGACACTTGTATACATAAACACATTAACCTGAAAATAGAATGAACCAAACAAAAATCTTCACTACAGTGGAATAAGCTCTCATACACTGTATTTTAGGGTTGTACTATCAGTCTCTTCTATACACACCAAAGAAGAAGAAGACGGAAAAGAACTTACAGAAATACAAAGGAAGAAGCAAAAAGACCATAAAACCAAAATAATTCACACGTGTCAAAAGAGGAAGAATGGACAATTTGGAGATTTTCTTCACATAGGCGGTGGTAAAAGGAGTACCAAATGACAAAAAAAAGTTAATAAAAGGACAAGTGTTTCCATAATAGTAATAGACATTTTGAAAAGTTGACACTCAAAATGACAAAAAAAATCATGAAAAGAGACACGTGTTAGCAAAATAATAATATTTTTGGGAATTTTTATTTATCATTCTTTTCTTTTAATTATAGTTGGAGTTTAAATTATTGAAATTAACAATAATAATACTATTCTTTTAATATTTTTTAGATATATTTATCAAATGAATGATATCGTGAAATGTAGTTGTCATATATATATATATATATATATATATATATATATATATATATATATATATATTATGTTTTACAAAATTATTATATATTTAACTTTTTCAATCTTTTCTCTTTCATTTGAAAGTTTGAAAAATCTATTTCAATTTATTATATAAAAACTCATTCTAATTACTCAACCTAATACACAAAAATAATTTTATGTTATATTTCTTAGATTGAGAGTCTTATAATAAAGAAGTATACTATATCATACTATAACAACTACAAAATAGAAAAAGGAAAATAAACTTTTAGAACAAGAAAATATAAAGAGAAAATACTTAAAGAAGAAAAAGAACAATTAACAAAATACTTCACATCTTGCTACTCTCACTTTTCTTGTTTTTGCGGAAGTTAATATAGTTTATCCTCAAAGTTGAAACTAGAATAATATTATTATTCCATCACAATAGTGTTTCTTCGGTATAATGTCTTTTTGGTGGGTTGTCTTGTGATATTGCAAACCTTTCCACTTTATCAAGATATCAATTTTTTGATTTAATGCTTACCATTAAACTAAAACATATAACTGATAATTAGAGTAAAATATATAACTCATAATTAGATTGTAACTCTTTTTACTTAAGAATATAAAAACTCAAGTATCATGATTTCAGTGTAACTTTGACCCACCAAACTTTCGTCATGAGATAATTAATGTCACTTTTGCAACGTTAACAAATTTAACAAAATAAAAAAAAGTAAGAACAATGAAATAAAAGATAATTAGATTTACTTTACTTAATCCTTGTAAGTTTTACATATTCTTTATATCATTGTGGGTATGCTTTATAAGCGAGTTTAATTATAAAGTTCCTACACTATTAGAAGAAAAACTCTAACATGTTATAAATACTATCAATATAGAAAATGAAACATATAACATTTGTTAATCAATGTTATAGGTCCCTAAAACAATCCAAATTACATTAAATATGTCAATATTGTGTCAAAAGACTTTCTATATTGATTAAGACTTGAAATGATGTAAAACATATAGAAAAATACATATACAATTAGTTGTGCGGAGGAAGCAATATAGTACGTGACTATTTTTTGTAAGTTATTTCTATTATATATATATATATATATATATTTGAATATGTATTTGAAAATAAATAATTAAATATTATTTTACCTGAAAGTTGTCATAGAAGGATGGTAGTGGCAATAACAAATTCTTTAATGTGAAGATTTGGAAATAGTGATGTGACAAAAACACGTGCCTCAATGTAAAGATGACATGGCAATATGAAAGTGACAATTGCAATAAGTGAATGACAATATGAAAGTGACAATCGCAATAAGGGAAACAATGTGATGGAAAAATCAAGAGGGAAATATGGGAGAGATCAATCAAGAATGAGACAAGAACTAGACTCACATAAAAAAATGATGCAACCTTCAACCAAAAACATTAAGGCATTATATTTATGGATTTTCTTTCTTATATATTGCTCAACTTTTTTTATTTCTACTAAATGTGAAACTTACACTTAAATACCTAACACAATAGAAAAAGAGACGACATAAATGTAATCATGATAAAATAAAAAAAAATTGAAACCAACAACTACAACAAGAAGTAGAAGAAGAAAAATAATATTTACAAAAACATTGGAAAAAGAAAAAACACACAAAATAAAAAAGTAAAAATAAATATTTACTAAAATGAATGTTTTTTTAATTTATAAAAATGGATATATTTTTTACGTTACACGATTTTATTTAACAAAATTATATAATATAAAGATGATTTTATAACGACATTAAAATCAAAATAATTAAAATCATATATTAAAAAATAAATAAAAATTATGTCATGATAACACGATTTTATTAATTATAAAACTTTAAAAATAAACTTTAATATATTATAATTTGTTGCTTCCTCGTAATTCTTTTATTAATTTGAATTAATTAGTGCAATTAAAATTAAAACATTACGTAACCACGATTTTAAGTAAACTTAAAAAATTGTTTATTTGTTTTTAAATATGCAGAAAATTTGACTCGTTTTGATGCTTTAACCGCAAAAACAGATGTAAGACATAAATCATATTTTGGTTACAGTGCTTCCTCTTGCCTTTAAGTTCTCTTATTTAAAGTGAATTAGTAACAATGTATTCTGCTCCGTGTGAATTTCAGGATCACTGTTTACCAATTGTTCCAATAACTTTATTTAGGTGGACGTTGAAAACTTAAAAAAGAATATCTTTATTTTTTCTGTTTCCTCTTTATTCTATAGTCTCAAAAGAATTAAAATATAAATGAAAATATAGTAAAATAAATAGAAAAACTAAAGAATCTAATAAATTCAAATAAACTCTCTTGCTTAAGCAAATATATTGTTGATAGAGCTAGTTTTTTCTATCCTTTTTAAGAAATATACTTTAAACATAAAAAATAGGTACTAATTTTTTTCTTTAAATTGAGACATATTCTTATATGCCTGATTGATATATATATATATAAGAAATACCTAATACATTATTAATATTAATCATGATTTGTTTTTAGTTTAAATTTTTAAATAAGATTCTATATGTGATAGTGTAAAGAAAAATAAGTGTAATTGAAAAAGGTACATTTAATTAAAAATATCAATCTAAGTTTTTTTTTTTTTTTACAAATATGTAGAAAATTACAAAATGAAAAAACGTTAAGATTTATATATATATATATATATATATAT
>Ga0209700_108123_pt1 | contig 13871 bp, 6 predicted proteins | sample SiratroredBW_FD_187528 | JGI IMG/M metagenome (GOLD analysis project Ga0209700, IMG submission 187528) | Root nodule microbial communities of legume samples collected from California, USA - Siratro red BW (SPAdes) (version 2) | ecosystem: Host-associated > Plants > Roots > Nodule | place: USA... | reverse complement strand
AAAAAATAAAAAAAAAAAAAAAAGTGTTATTTGAAGAATTAAAGAATTAAAAAGTAAAAAGGTCTACTGAAAGAAATAAAAAATAAAAACGTATCAGTGAAGTAAAAAAGTAAAAAAATGCTATTTCAACGTAAAAAAATAGAAAAGAAATAAAAAATATTATTTTAGAAATTAAAGAATAAAGAGTGCTTTGAAAAAATAAAAAATAAAGATTATTATTCAAGGAAATAAAAAATAAAAATATTAGTAGAGTGAAAAAGTAAAAAAAAAATAGTTTAAATATAAAAAAAAATACAGAAATGTACACAAATTAATGTATTTTCAGGGATCTTTCTCTCTCTATATATATAATTAACATAGTGACAAATTTTAAATTCTAATATAATACTTAAAAATAAAATAAAAATTAACAACTCTACTTTATTTTATTTTTTTAAAATCAAGAATCTTAATTTTCGGTTTTTACCAATTCAATAAGTTTTGGATCAGATCTGAAAAGAATAATTCTAGTGGATTCTTTGTATAAAGAACATCGATATAAAAAGAATTATGCAATGATAAAATATAATTGGTAAATACTTCAATAAGAGGCATAAATAGAGAAGCTAATAAGAAAATAGGTGGCTGATACGGAATAGGTCTGTCATGTGTGATTATTAATTGCATTAAATTCTTATGACAAATTTCACCATGGAGAAGTCAATGACAAAAATTCCATGCAGAATTGTCTTTTTGGAGTTTGGTATGGTTTTGTATCTTTTTCTTTGTTTATTCTTTTTATTTTTTTTAATAATATTAAATTTTATGATGTTAAGCTAGTTGAAATGTCAAAATACATAATAATATTTAATATGAGTCTTTTGTTTTTTTTAAATAAAAAAAAAATCTCTTATTTGATAAAAAAGGCTAAGATGATGATCAAGTATTACATTGAGACAAAAACTAGTTTCAAAGAGAGATGATGGAAACATAAGTCTAGAGAATAACTTAAATTACGTTAAATTAAGTAATGCAAACTGTGATGAACCATTGAGAACTAGATATGTTAATAAACCTATTTCAATTCCTCATTTCCAAAAATATAGTGTTACAAACAAAGTTACCAAGAGGATATAAAATCCTAAAAACTTAAAGAAATGGGAGAATTCATTATAAAGAAATACCTTGATTTCAAAATAAAATGTGAAGGTATTTCAATGAATTAACACTTTCACATGAATTAGTTTCCAACTTCATCGATTAAAATTTATTTTACTTGATTCACAACTTTACCTTCAAATTCTATATATAATTGGGTTTAATTAAGAGAAATAGTTTTTAACAATTTTGTAGAGGTGAAACTCAATTGAGTTCAATAGATATAATGAATGTTAGAAAATGTAATAATGAAAATATCATTGTTTAAATCTTAAAAGGAAGGTTGTGTGATACAAAACAATGAGATCATTACCAATATGGCTAAGGTGAAAAAATATATATATGATTAAAGGTGTTCGAGCCTTTTAGCTTAATTGTTGGCCTATTGATTGAAGTAAAAATGAAGTTGACTTTTTGAGGTTAGAAATGATTTGATAATAGGATTAAATAAATTACTATTTTCAACTAATACAAAAATTCAAATTTGTAACAATAAAGATAGTTAGAAGAAGGTAGATTGTATTATATTTATGATCAATCTCTTTTTAAGTTTCAACAAAAGCTATTACATCAAATAATAAAAGAATCAAGTTATAAGATCCTTTACATGAGGTGAATTTTAGCATATTAAAGAGATTGGGAATAACTTATGTCAACAAGTATCTAAATGAAATGTTTTGGGCAAATCTTATTAGGTTGTTACACGAGTGCAAGTTCTAATTTTCTTTGAATTATAGAGAAATTATACCACTCAATGAAGAACTTATCAAGAATTAAAATTACCTTCAATAGAAGGGAAAAACCAATGAAACAAATACCTTAAAGGTTTGCACCTAAAGTTACTGGAAAATTAAAGAGAAAATCAAACATTTGCTAAAGGCAAAGTTCATTCAAATTGCTAGATCAAAGTCTAACAAACCCTTTGTTTGATTTTGATTTTGTGCTTAAACAACAAAAATTAAAACATGTCTTTACCAGCATAAACTCCTGTCAAATGCAAGTGTCTTATTTAGCCTAACAAATGCAAGTAGTATGGCTTGAGAGACACAAGCCTTTTGCTTGTACCTTTTATCAGATAATATTTTTCTTGGACAGACGATAAGCATACTTCATTTGACAAACGGTAAGCCTTGAGCGTTCATGGTACACATCGAAGAATTATAAATGCTTATTCTCTATGCAAGGAATGTTCGTTTCTCCATTTATCTCAAGAAGATCCTACATCAGTTTGTCGTTATTGAGATATCTTGAAGAGTGTGCTTAAAATTAATCCATGCACACAACTTTTATGAAAAGGTCGAATGTGAGTGTTGTGGAATCAACCAACTACAACAGTCTCATGCTTTTTGCTAAAGAGGAAACAAGATACTTTGATAAGCCATATGTTGGGCAAATAAGTTTCATGCATTTAATGTTGCATTAAGAACATTTAATGCATCTCTACATGCTTGATCATAGTCAGACAATAGACAATGAAGATGAACGGCTTGTAAACCTCACAACAACTAAGAAAGGAATTGTAACGATGTTTTTCTTCCCAACTCCATATAAAAAAAGATATTTGTGAAGAAGGAAGGTTGACAAAACTCTTTCAAGAATGAAAACAAGATCATGTAATCTTAAACAATACATAGCCCTGTATTTGTAAGGAAGAACATTGTTCGTGTTCGAGAGCAACCTAAAAGAGTGTTTGTCATCTTATTATATTCGTTTTAAGAAGTAACCCTCTTTTAGTTAACAACCTTGTGATCTTTAATATCACACCCTTTGTAATCAAAGTGCTTTAGCCAAAAGTGATTGTTATCTAAAGAATGCTCAAGTTTAGTTAGCAGTGGCTACATTTCACAGAATACTTGGTTTTAGTCAATAGTGATTGCAGTCCAAAGAATAATCAATAGCCAAGATTGATTGGTTGCAACGAATGCTCAAGTTTAGTAAAGAGTAGCTAGGTCTAAAGAGTAATTAGGTTTAGCCAGAAATGATTGTGTTCCAAACAATACTCGTGTTTAACCAAAAGTGGTTGTGTCCAAAGAATACTTGTTGTTTAGCCAGAAGTAGATAAGTTCAAATAATACTTGTTTCGTAAACTTGTAACATTAGTCTACTTAATGGAATCGTGACCATGTTGATAAAAAACTAGACGTTGTTTAGGTCATCAGACGAACTAATATAAAATTACCTTGTATAAATATCTATCAACCCTTACCATTTTACATTGCATATTTTTAGTTTGTAACTAATTTAAGGAGAGATTTCTAAAAACAATATTCGAAAAGGTTTTTAGATAGCTTGTTCGTCAACTTTAAGTTTTGTTTGAAGCGTCAACTTTAAGTTTTGTTTGAAGATCCATTGTCAGACGTAATCTTTTAAAAAGCTTGTTTGATAGTACATATGTCCAACGTTAAACTTTGTTAGTTCACATCTATCAAATGAAACTTTTGAAAAGGTTCCAAATATTCTTAAAATAAGATTCAACATTTCTTTGTATTTTTTATTTGTTTTTTCACACAAATGACCAAGCATGTAGTGGGTTTCAAGTATAATTCATGTTATTAAAAAAAATGGAAACTAAGAATTAGCTTCAATTTTAAAGATTTAAATAATATCACTCCTGAAGATTAAGATCTTACAGCAATAGCATATATGTTAGTCAATGTAGTAGTTGGAAACAAAATGATAAGTTTTCTATATGATTATTCTGGATATCATAAATTTTATTACAAAAAATATATATCTAAGATGACATTTTGATGCCTTGTTACATTAGAAACATATAAATGGTTGCTTATGTTTTTTGAATTAAAAAAATATTAGAGTAACTTACCAAAAGAACAATGAATATTATTTTTCATGATTTAATGAGTTTATGCAAAAATTGCATCATGAATATTGTTATAAAATCGAGTTCAAAAGATAATCATTCATATAACTTTGAGTTATCCTTTTAAAGAATGAGAAAATATGTATTAAAGATTAATCTTTTGAAATGTGCTTTTACAGTTAAGTTAAAGAATGAGAAAATAAGTATTAAAGATTAATCTTTTGAAATGTGCTTTTACACTTAAGTTAAGAGAATTTTTAGGTTTTATTGTTCATAAAAAAATAGATTAAAGTTGATAAAAATAATTGAAACCTTGGCTTTTCAAAACAAAAAGAAATTACAATCCTTATAATTAATCCTAAATCCAACAATTGTGTATGTAAATTAAAAAAATTCATATTTAATTGTAAATTAAAAATAACTTTAGAGACAATTGTGTAATTTTAACATAATTTTCTAAATATAAAAAATTCATCTATAACACTAATCAAATTAATTATATTTTATTTTTTTAATTATTTTTAACCATAAAAATAAATTTATAATCTTATAATTTTATCAATTAAAAAAATTAAAATTTTAATTATATTTATCGTATCACTCACAATTTTTTTGTTTTTTAAATTTTATCATTTTCCTTGCTCAAACCCATCTTTAAAAAGCCTAGGACTATTATGACTATTAAGAGTATTAAGAGTGTTAAGCTGAATGGAAAAGCTATCTGTGACCAAATTTACACAGTTTTCCAGCTCTATAGTTTGAAAGCCTATTTGTTACGGGAGAATTTGTGAAGAAACAAAATGAATTGAAAATAAATAAATAAATAAATAAAATATACTATATTAAGTTTGAACGGGTGAAGTCGCAAATGAGAAATAAAACAGTTTTACAAAATTTGGACTTGCAATTCGCAAAAAATAATGGGTTAAATAGTTGCTAATTTCTTTCTCCCTAGTAAATTTATGAATTTTTGTATACGAAAATTCTATTATTAACATTTGACACATGAATACCAAAACAGAATTCATACACGTAATTTCTTTTAATCTTAACAATTTTTTTTAATCTTAGTTTTTACGTTTGCTTAAAGTTCTCAATAAATTTTTTATTTGATATTTTCATAAAATTTATATTGTTGTTATGGTTATAGTTATGTATTAACATTTTTTAAGTAATAAGTTGTATAAGAATAGATTATATCCTCAATTAAGTAAAATGATAAATGTACTTTTTAAATAATTATATAATTTAATAAAATAAATAAATAAATAAATAAATAATATGATGCAAACAAATGTTATTTTCAAAATTAGAGTTTTCTTTCTATATCTCTTTTAATCTATTAGGTATGAGATTAAGACTTCTAAAAGATACATAGCATCACTTATAATATTGAAAAAATTATATATTATAATTATTGTGTTCTTTATCTTCAATTTAAACTCTTTATATAGGTTTGAAAGACCACTTTTACAACTTTGATTTAGCATCAATTGATTTTTATTGATCTTCAACGAGAATCTTCATCTTTTCTTGGAGATACTTCATAAGAAAATTTCTTATTCGAATCTTCAAAGTGTTTCTTCCTCTATTCTATTTATAGAAACAATTCAAACAAGATTTACATATATAAGAGTTAACCACATTTAATCTTAAACCCATAGAATTGTTTGTTTCCTTAAGTAGTTTATGATAAAACCATTTGTAATAACATGGATATTATAGACATTAAGAATAATGTTTCAAACACTTAATGCTATCTAGAGAACATTTGATTATTACAGCTTGTTTATAAGTTAAATTCAAGTTAATAACTAATTTGGTCTGCCATACAATCTATCGCGAGACCTGATATAAGCACTAAATAGTCTAATGTATCTCGCTGTCACAAAATACATTTTAGAATGTTTAGATAATTTATTCACATTCAAATAGATACATTTAGAGTGTTTGTTATCATCAAAATTCATAAACGGTTTACTGATATTGGATAGTCTAGTGGGCCTTATAAGGTTAGACCATTTAGGATCTCAACATTATGGTGTATATGATAAATCCAACATTCTCTTGAAGTATTTAAAGATTGGATATGTTCATGAAGACTTAGATGTGGTTTTAAGATGTACTGTGTTGATTAAAACGTGTTGTATTGATTAAAATATGTTGTGAGTTTTTCTTTCACAATTTGATCTTAAGATTTCAGTTTGAAAGTTTTTCAAAATGCACTAGAGCTTGTCTTGGTGATAGAATGTATTTTAGTTTATTAAAAACTATTTTTAATATGTTAAAATTTTCTTAGCTTGTCTAAAATAACTGCATGAAATATTTTAATTGATTAGATAATTGTTTTAATATATTAGAATTACTTAGAACCATGAGCAATTCTAAGTTTTTTTTATTTTAATATGTCAAAATGAGTTTTTAACAGATTAAAGTATCTTAAGTTCTCTAAAAACTTTAAACTCTTTTATTTTAATATGTTAAAATAGTAAATTAATCAATTAATTTCACAAGTAAGTAAAATTGTACATAGTAAAATACAATTTTAATCCATTGAAACAAACAATTTGAAATCTATATAACTCTCACATTTCAAAATCATTTTACATGAGATCAAAATCAAAGTTTATGAAAATTGTTCTTGAAGCTTTTTTTTGTGCAAAATATGATATCATTATTGTGTTTAAAGAGAAATAAAACTTCACCTGATTTATTATTCTTTTCTGTTGTTCTTTATTCTAAGTGATATTGTTTTCATTTTCTGCAGTAGTTTTTGAGTTCTTAGATTGTTTTTGCAAAGAGTTTCCGAATGTAGTATACTAACAATGTGTTACTAGGTCTCAAAATCAATTTTGTAGGATTAAAGATCTAATTTCTTGAGTTGCTTATTAATTTCACAGATATTGGTTGTGTATTTGTAAAAAATTTAATTTTAGTACGATCATGATTGGTGTAGTGAAATAACTAGATGTAGCTCTTGGACAAAGTGAATTAATATAAAGATCAAGTATGTACATCTCTCTCCAATCTTATTTTTTATTATTTAGATTACATGTTTGAAATTGAAAACAAATAACAAAATCATGCAATTGTTTAGTTTATAAATAATCTCTTTTAAGTATTACAAAAATTTAAGACAATTCAATTCAATTTTTTTTTGAACTAATCGCTTTAAATCTAACTCACATCATTAAAAAAATAAATATTCATACCCTATTGGAAAGTTCAAACAAAGTCAACCTAACTTAAAGTCTAAACTAACAATCCTAAAATCAACAACTTCAGTGTACTTTTTTTACTAATTTTTATTATTATAATTATTTTTTATATTTTAATATTAAATTATAATAACAATTTTTTAAATATTTTATTTCTAGCATAAAATATTTAAATTAATTACAGTTCAATATTATTAACTTAAAATTATCATTATTCAAAAATAATAATAACCATTCTAAATAAAGAAATGATTTTCTAAAAATGAAATAAAATATTATTATTTATAAAATAATAATATTTCATAAAATTAAATATTTAAAAAAACAAATATATATTATATAATTATTGCGTAGAAACTAAATAATTAAAGTAATTAGAAATATTAAAATGTACTTATTTATTTTAAATTATTAAATTAATTAAAAATATAAAAAAACTATAATTAAAAATTAAATTGAGACAAAAATAATTTAAAAAGGAAAAAAATAATTATTTTAAAAATAAAATTTCAAAAATTAAATAAAATAATATTAGTTAAAAATATAAAAATCAAAAGTAATTAAGAATATTAAATATCTATACTTATTAAATAAAAATAAATAATTAAGCTAATTACACTTATTAAAATATTTTTTTTATTTGAGAATATAAAATATAAACAGATTTTAAATAATTAAAATTTTAAGTTAAATAAAATATTTTTAAAAGACTAAAAACCCTTGAAAATAAATAAAAAAGTTCTTAAAAAATAAAATTAATTAATCAATTGTTACCGATCTCTTATGTACAATTAAAAAAAAAATGAGATTCATGATGCTGAGAAATTTGTTGGGAAATAATCGATTTCTCACCTTTAGAAGACAGAGGTTACCTTCATTAATTAGTTCAAAAATTGGTTATTTCAGTAAATAAAAATAAAACTGGATATTAGGAAAAAAAAAAAAAAAAGTCCAGAAAACCGATAGTTTGAAATCATGTACTCCTTTTTTTCTTTCATTGGAAATTAGGAAGCAGAACAAATTACAGAACATCACACTAAGGAATAAACAAGACCACCTCCTATAGATTTCAAATTAGCAGAAATTTACGTTTTTTTTTTTTTTTCGTAAATTGCTAATGAAATCTTTGACAGTGATGCTGCTAACTGAGTAAATCTACTCAACTAGTAACTGGTCTCGAATGGCTTGTAAACTTTAAGATCATCAACAATCCCAGCAACCGAACCTACTGCAGCTACCATAGTAATGATGAAGCATACCCCACTAAGCATCTGCAAGCAAAGCCATTTTGTGCTCCACTTTGGTGTTTTAGTTTGAACTATATACATCTCCACTGGGAAATACACAGTGAGGGGCCAAAATCCAATGGCTCCAATGAACCCCACAATGTCATTGAAGAATGGTAGGAGCATAGCCATCACGGTACAGAAGATCACAAAAATTGTCCTCCACACCAACCTGAAGAAGTTGAGCTTGAAGGGTTTGCAGCCAGGGATTGGTACTTGAAATTCCTTGGTCAGAAAATCACATTTTGGGAATTTTTCTGCTGCATTGTTTTCAATAAACTGGAAAAGGGGTTGGCAGTAAACTTGGTATGCACCAACAAGGTGGACAACAATGGCAACATTGGCTATGTCAAGGAGCCAATATGGGTTAAAGTAGCCAAAACCAGAGAGCAGGTTTCCAGGGCTTGAATCTCCAAAAGCAGCATAGCCAAAGCCACCACATAGCACATAGAAAATGCTTGTCACTAAAACACTCAGTAAAGTAGCCCTGGTCATTGTCTTTGACTCTGCAGGAGGGGATTTGAGTGTGTCCTGTTTCATAACAACCCCCATTTTAGACTTCAACTTATAATACAGACAAAAACATTGAAACGAATCTTTAGAGCTTCATTTCAATAATCCATATAATAAATGTTCACAGTAAGAATTACACAGATTGTTAATGTAAAATTTCAATTCTGCATACAAATAATACTACCTAAGAAACTACATACAAAATTATCTCTTGAACAGTGAGGCTCGTGTGAATGTCACAAAATTCAGCAAAACTAGATGTACCTGAATTTCTATAAGGATCATTGAGTAGGAGTAGGCAAAGGCTATGTTCCCAAGAGCTTGGAAGGTCCTCCAAACTTTTTGGGTTGCTGTGATAGTACCAATACTTACACCAGTTAAGCTTCCTTTAACTACTCCGTTTCCTGATACATGCGCAATTGAAGTCAAATTTCTACCCTGTAGTAGTCCAATAACTCATAACGATAATAACAGTCCTCTAACATAACATGAATAGAATCATACCTATAGTTTTAACCACTCCAAGAACAAGTCCAATTATTGAGTATGTGAAGGACATGACCGCAGCCACAATAGAGAGCCACCATAACTCGTTGAAATCTGGAATTTGGGATAAAATAATTTCCACAATTGCAAATGAAATCATGTAAATATTGCTGTTTATTTTGCATGGATCGTTTCCTCCGTTATTATGAAAACAATAATTCCTTTTTATTGCCCTGTTGATCAACAACCCAAAACACCCAATTAGCACATTTGTTCTTAGACTTTCATGTACACAACCACAATTGCATCTTTCAAAACTCACATCATGCTTATGGAAGCTGCTATGGTGTACCCGATTGCCACTCCAAAAAGGTTCAGATACTGAACCCACGCACAAAACTTGACATTCATACCACCTGCATAACCCAATAATGATTTTATTAAGAAAAAACATAAAGCACCCAAAATTCTTCTCTTGATGAAAAGACTCTGGTTTTGATTTTATGGTCCTTTTGTACAAACTTTTAAGTAAGTATTTTTAAGAGACAAAATATAAAATGAGTTCGGTTAAGTTCAAACTAGTTTATACATAAACCAGTTTATACATGAACTATTTTGTATCTCTGAATAATTTTTCCAAATTTATGCATTTAACTTAGTTATAAGCTAAATTTAATTTATAATTGTTTTTCTTGAAATGTTACGAAAAAAGTTTCCTAAAATACCATAATTGAGTTAGGCTGCATGCATACCTAGGTAGCTTTTAACAGCTTGCGTGTAGGTGTAGTTTCTCTTGCCAGTGACTTGGTCACCAGTGCGGTAACAAACAGCTAGAAGAATTGAGGTGTAATAAGTTACCACAGAGAAGAGAACCATCACAGCAGGACCAGCAACCCAACCAAGCTGAGCAACAGCCCAAGCCAAAGATAGAACCCCAGAACCAATAACAGCAGTTATTATGTGGGCACTTGCAGTCCAAATTGTTCCTGTTTTGTGAAACATAAAAGTGAGTGCTTTTAAAATGTCTGATTATAATAACAAGTGCATGACATGAAGTGAACTTCAAAATACTTGGATTTTGGAGGTTATTTGATTACCAGTTCTTTTGGGACGGCCATCGTCATCAAAGGACTTGGAACCTGCTCGTTGAATCGTGTCATAGGAGGCTTCAAGTGCATCTGGATAAGTTTTGCTTCCACCGTTTTCCATCATCTTGCTTTGAGAGAGAGACACCAACCCAAATTAGGCTTCAGAGTCTAATATGCAGCCTCAGAGATTGTGCTCACTGTTCAGTAGGATTGAGTTATGTATGCTTATGATCAATTAATTACCAGTCAACTTAAAGAAAATAAAATGGAAGATGTGTGTCACTCAAATATGGATTTAAGCATTGTTATGAGGTGGTGGATTTTGTGAGTTTAACAAATTTCAATTGTTTTACACACACACCTCTAGGTGTGAAAGAGCTAGGAAGTGTGCGTGTGTGCGCTTATGTGATGATCTTCAAAATTCAGACGTTGTTCCAAGTTCTGAAGAAATTGGTTTAGAGGGGTTGTACTTGTGCATGGAACAAGGTGTGTGGGGGTATATATATTCATATAAGTGTTGAGAGGAAGAGTCTTACAACTTGAAAAAAAAAAATATTTTGGGCAATGAGTGCAGTTACAGCCCCACATGCCACTATGAGTTCAAAAAGTCATTAAGTAAACATGAGAGTCAAATTTCAACATTTTCAAAACACATGGTCATATGGTTACAACTAAAATTAAATTAATCCATAAAAAAATTGACTATTAAGCATAAGTTTGTAGATACTTTTTAAATTAAATTAAAGACAATCTTAAAACATTAATTGAATCTTAAGAAAATGCCCATTAAAGTATAAGTAGGACGAATTGCTTAGATTTAATTACTTTTGGGTGCTTAATTATGAATGTATAATTTCATGTAACTACTTAAAGTAGGGTAAGAAACAAAAGGAGGATTATTTACAAAAACTATAACTAAAAATGCTCTTATATATAATATAATAAATGTTGTTTTATGTTGTTTTTTAATTAGAGTTGGAATTTTACTTGAGGATAACTTCAAATCAAATTGAAAAACAATACAAATCTTATTTATAATAATGGATCTATTTTTTTTCCCTTAAATTAATCCCTAAAATTGAAGAGAAAAGGGGTATCTGAATTCTTGAAGTGTAATGATGTGTGTAAACTTTAGCTTCAACCACTGCAGCTTTGACTGAATCTTCTGTGGGTTAGGGCTACCCACTAGCCACTATACTATTAATTTACATTTGAAAATCTCCCCCGCTTTCTCAATTCAGGTTTTTCCTTCTCATTTCGTTTTTACTTTTCCTTTTTTCCTTTATGTTTCTTCAAGAATTTTCCTTAGGACAACATTAATTTAATGACAAACATCTTCCAAATCAACATGACTTGGCCATTCTTAGGATATTGCCAAACGCAAATTGTAAAAGACATACCTAATTTGGAAATTATTGTTTGTTTTAGAAACTAGGTATTGACAATATTTTATTTAGGTCATTAATAATATGAACAGAAGAGTTATATGCAAATTAAACATTCTGAGTTACAAGTCATAATTGTCTTTGTGGCTAAGAAGATGGTAACTTGTTATAAAATTAATTATAACTATCACATATTAAGAAAATATTCATAACATTCTGTGAAAATGAAAACACTAATTGTATTGTTTTCTTTCTAAAACTTATAATGTGTTTTTTTTTTCTTTATTTGATTTAATTTCACTCAGCATTACTAGTTTAGCTTTGATCGAATGTTATTGGTTAGGATAAGGTTGAGACATGATTTACTCAACATATATTCTTTTAATATATTTTCTTTAATTGATGTCAGTCTTTTTTAAGTTAAACTAAATTGTGATTACATTTTTGATGTCATTGTTAAATTTATTTATTTTTAAATATAAGTTAATATAATTTCTCAAATGATATTAACTAGAATTTATTTACTTGTCAACACTAATAATATTTTCAACGAATATGAAAAATGATTATTTTTAACTATTAATTATAAAATACTATTTTAGTTAATATTAGTTAGGATTATCTTCAACCAACGTCTATTAGAATATAGGTCAATTTTCGACAATTATAGATAAGACTATTATTTAGTGGATTCTAGATAGAATTTTTTTTAGCGATATTAATGAGACAATTTTTTAGTTTTGTAAGTAATTTTTTTTTTCATTAATGTTAATATGAGTTCTAGTGATTGTTGAGATTATTTATTTATAGAACAATGTGGTGAAACTATCTTTTTGCTAGGTCGGAGTCAAATTTATTTGGTTAAAGTTTAGTTGTTATTTTCTATCAATATCTAGAGAAAATTTTTATCTACCAACAGCACTAGTGATATTTGATAATTGTTATATGTGGTATCTTTTTATTTAGTTGAAATTGAAATTCTTTGTTGACATAAGAAAATAAAATATAATAATTTAAACCTTTTTAAACAATTTTTTTTAAAAAAAGATAATTTATGAGAACAATTCAAATTTAACATATTTAAAATTTTAAAAAATTTATTTTATTTTAAAATAATAATAATAAAGACAATAAAACCTTTTTCCTTTTTCTGAAATTTTTGGTTGAAATGTTTCAAAGACAATGCAACAGTTATATATTTGAAAAGATAATAACAAGAATAAAATTTCTTAACAAAGTAATTGAAAGTATATTTCTCATACCTTCAGCTACAAGGGCCTTGTCTCTCTCTATGTTTCCTTCTCTTTTTTACCACTCTACTTTATTACACGCAGCAGCAGCTATATAAAAAACAATAATAAAAATAATAATCAGAAAGAGAGCTATACCATAGAATAGAAGAATCTACATTGTTTATTCAAGTAGCCTTTGTGCCTCTCTTCAACTACTCTATCAACCTTATATAGTGGAACAAAATGCATTATATACCTACAAAATATCATTATATAAAACTTCACTTTAAAGAACCACTTTGCAAAAACAATTCTCTTGTGAGAGCTACCATTCATTCTTACTGAATGAGAATAGGGTTCCTTTTATAATTCATTCTGAGTGGAATGATTTGCCCAACAAAGTGCTACTTGGCAAGCATATATATCAATTTTTTTTGAGTCAAATTGTTTTCCTTTTTACGGTAGTGATCCTAAAATAATCAATAATGCTGGCTAATTGATCTCAAAGCATACTGAAATTCCCATAATTGGTGGATATGGGCATCTAATTAGTTCCCAATGACTAAGGAAAAAGGGTTATTATTAGAGAAAGTCTCTTGGGGTATCTTTGAATATGTTTATCATTTGACTAATTTCAGGGTTTTAATTTATTTTCCTATTACGTACTAATCATCTTTTTTTTTTTTTTTTCTAATTGGCGGGATC
>Ga0209700_108120_pt1 | contig 13874 bp, 5 predicted proteins | sample SiratroredBW_FD_187528 | JGI IMG/M metagenome (GOLD analysis project Ga0209700, IMG submission 187528) | Root nodule microbial communities of legume samples collected from California, USA - Siratro red BW (SPAdes) (version 2) | ecosystem: Host-associated > Plants > Roots > Nodule | place: USA... | reverse complement strand
ATATATATATATATATATATATATATATATATATATATATATATATATATATATATATATATATATATATATTAATGAGAATGCTTTTATGAATCATTTTTGAACAAGTATGTTTCTAAGAATTTGTTTTAAACTATAACATTTTTCAAGGATTTTTCTTAACCTTCCCTTTAAATCTAACGTTCTTATAGTACTTTTCAAAATGAGCTTCAGTATTTTTTAAATGACCAATAATTAAAATTAACCCTATGTGATAATATAAATTATTTATCATAAATTAAATTATATATAATTTATATGTTCAAAACTATTTATTTATAATGAATTTCAAATGTGAGTTATAAATTAAAAATATTTTTTTGTTATAAATTTTAGTTATATAAAAAATTATACTAATTTTTCTAAGGTCTAATCAAATTCCATACAACATTTTATTTTTTATTTTTTTAGTATTATTTTGATCTTGTTAGAGTAAAAGTTCAACACCTTATAGTTTGACTAAGTGCTTACAAAGCATGAATTAATGAAGTTGCATCTGACGGACGTTGAAAAAATAACAGATCATGCAAGTGCTTCGTCTAATAGATGATAAGAACATAATTTTAGACGAGTTCGTCTGATGAATGATTGATGATGATTAGACGATAAGTATAATTAAGACTCTAAGCTGACATGAACTTAAAGAATAGTTATGAAGTTTAAGTCTACAATGCAGCAAAGGTCTTTACCATCTGTTGCCAAAGAGATCCGTGCCAACCAAAAATTCAAATATCTCTTGGGATTCAAGCTAAAGCTCTAATATCCACCAACTATCTGACCAATAATATTCAATTCTAGCTTAGTTCTCTATCTTGTATGGTGTGCACTTTTATCATTGTTTAGTGTATGAGGTTTTATTAATAAGGAAGACAAGTATCGCCAACTATTAGAGAGGTTGCATTAAGAAAAGAGGAGTAAATAATACTGCATGAAGAGGATTTAATATTTTTCAACGTTCAAACTCGTCAGATGATAGAAGAAGAAAAAGAAATTGTCCAAATAGTTCAAAGCTACTTAATGACCAGATAAGGGAATGTAATAACTAACTTTTTCGATTCTATAAAAGGACATGCTTTGAAGAGAAGAAAGAGAAGAATAACCATTATTTACAAGTGCTGCAATTCTACTGAATTGTCATTGTTCCCTAAAAGTTTGTAAGTAAGAACACTATTTGTGTTCATCTTTGAAAACTACTAAAGAATGCCTAAACCTTTTATACATTCAAAGACACTATCCTCTTTGGTGGGGTATTAAACATGATATTTTGATCACAAATATATTGTATTTGTATCAAGGTTTCATGTTGAAAGAATACTTGCTTTGGGCTAGGAGTGACTTGTAGAAAGAATACTTGAGTTGGTGACCTGTTGAAAGAATACATGGGTCACTACAAAATTTTTAATTTTAATGGAGGTTTATTAACGGAGGTTATAATAACCTCTAGAAAAACATACACTTAATAGAGGTTTCTTTAACGTTAGAGAAGTCTTAGCAATTTTTTATAAAACCGCATGTAAGTATGGGTGTTTTATTTTTCTAATAGTGTTTTAATTATTCTATGTTTCCTCATTTTTCGTTTTAATTATTTAAGGTTTTGCACTCACTGCTTCCGTTGTCGCTCCTTTCTCCTTTCTCGCCTCCCGCTCACTTCTAGCCCTTCCCTTTTCAGTGACTTTTGTCTTTTAAATTTCAAAACATAAATTTTTTTCTTTTCGAGTGTCAAAGTCCTCAACGGCCATTTGCAACCATGATTCAAGAGAAGGAGGGAATCCCCACTCTGGAAGACTCGAATCGTCTCATAACCACCTACAGGAGAAGGAGGAAGAGAAAGATGAAAATGATAATGATGACAGCAACAAGCTCAAAGAGCATGTCGCATTCCGAAGCCATCGACTTGGTTCCCAAAATCCCCTTGAGGTTGCAAAAGAGATTCAGGATCTCTTTTAGAGGGCTTTCGATTCTGGTGCCCTAATCGCCAAGGTCCTTAAGGTGAGCAAGCTTCTCCACAATCGAAAATACGCTACCTATCAAGGTGAGTTTGGATGACTTTTGTACTGCCCATTTATCTTTATTCTCTCACATCATTCATGTTTAGTAAATATTATTTTCCAGCTTCTTCCAAGATGTTACAAGTATACGATTTACGGTTTGGATGCTTAAAGAAAAAATTTATTCGCCCCGTATAAGATACGATGTCCAAAGGAATTGTCATAAATGAATTCAATGTCTTTAGTCCAAATCTAGGGTTATGCCTCATGGATTTTACACTCACTTACGTGTTGCTTGTGCTTCTTGGGTGGATATTAGCATGGACTTTGTCCTTGGACTTCCTAGAATCCAAAAGGGCTTTGATTCTTGATTGCTTTAGTAAAATGACTTATTTTATACCATGCCACAAAGTAGATGATGCAAGCAACTTTGCTCGACTCTTGCTAAGAGAAATAGTTAGACTTTATGGACTAGCTAAGACCATAGTAGCTGATAGAGATCGAAAATTTGTTAGTCACACTGGAGAACACTTTGGGAAAGACTAGGCTCTAGATTAATTTTTTCTACTTCTTGTCATCCTCAAACAAATAGTCAAATTGAGGTTGTCAATAGATATATTTCAATTATGCGTAGGACAATACTGAGGGGTAACCATAAATCTTAAGATAAGTACCTTCCCCATATTCAATTTTCTTACAATAGGTAGTTCATAAGACTACCAAACTATCTCCTTTTGAGGTTGTATATAGTTTCAATGCTCTCACACCATTAGATTTGGCACCCCTCCCTAGTCCTCAAGATTTTATTCATAAAGATGAGATTTCCAAAGTTAGGTTTGTAAAGAAATTACATGAGAGGGTTCGAAAACAAATACAACACCAAATTGAGAGACATGTTAAACAAAATAATAAGGGAAAGATGACATTAGTATTTGAAGAAGGGGATTGTGATGGAATACGTCACAACCACCTTAGTCAAAGAATAAAGGGAAAAGAGCTAGAGGGTAGATCAGAGCTTTCTAGAAGATTGGGCCCATTTAAGCCTGTTTGGGTCTCCAACTATCTGTCTGAGCCCGAATCCAATCCTGAATAGATCACTTCGGAGAACATGGTGCATCAAGGAAAAATCCTCTAAATTTTATTAATTTTAAAATAATTTGGACCTTGTATTTGGGCCAAGTATAATAAATTTGGGTTTTGTATTTTGGGCCATGTAGTGTAAGATTTTGGACTTTGAAACCCATAAAAATGTTGGACGTCCACTTAGAGGAATCTCGGCACGAAGTCACTCAAGACACATGAGAGTATGTGCCACATGGAAGCTAGAGTGTCCAAGGAGTTGCCACACGACAACCTCTCATTTGAGATGATTGAAGCTTGGGAAGCAAGCTACTTCCTTGCCACATGTCTAAGTGGAGAGTATTTTGAAGCTTGCTCCACAAGCTATACCTCCTTGTCACATGTCATCACCTAAATGGAGAGCATTTTGAAGCTTGCTCCACAAGCTACTCTTGCCACATGTCATCACCTGAGTGGAGAGTTTTTATGAAGCTTCTTATACATGCTAGGACATCCAAGATTCTATAAATAGAAGTATTCACTACATGTAAAATTAACTTACAATTAGTAATGAAATGTTGTTCATTTTCGGCCATTCTACTTGTTTTTGAGTTCTCCCTAGGTTAGTCTCCTTCTAGACTTAGCCTAGACTCTTTCTTAATAATTTGGCCTAACCTCACACTCACAAATTTCTAATTCCACGTCAATCCATTGAACTTTTCCTAGTTCTAGAAATGCTTCTGCTCAGTGAAACTCCTTCATCATCCATCCAAAAGAAGAAATCACAAAGATGACAACTAGAAGAAGGGCGTTTTCCATCAAATTGGGTTTGACTTCATCTTCAAAAAGACAAATTTACAAAACAAAGGAAGTTCAAACTCAACACTCGAGGAGATGGTCATTTTTAAGTCCTTCAGCGCATCAATGATAATGCATATAAGATAGGTCTGCTTCTTGAATATGGAGTATGTACCACCTTTAATGTTTATGATCTATAACCTTTAATAGGTGGTACTAATGACGACTCAAATTTTGAAGATTTGATGACAAATTTTCATCAAGATGGAGGGATGATGGTAAACCCTTCCACAAATGACCTACTACACGAGCCATGGTAAGACAGATACACGAGGACTGAGACTCAACTAACCATAAGAGAGTCAAGTTGTTATCTTGGACTATACTGCCATCTTGTACAGAGTAGTTTAGACCTTGATTTGGACCATGTATTGTGCCTTTGAATTCATTATTTTGGATTTATTTTTTAGTTATGAATTAGGAAACTCACATATGATTGTACGTAGAAGCATGCAGGAGTTTAAAGGTAAATTAGTGCTAGCATTCATGAAAATAAGCCACAAGACTTGCACCTTGGATGTCCGATGGATGAAGCTCATTTGGCATATTTTCAATATGATGAATTTGACACTTAGTCAATGTCGAATGCATTCATCTACAACATGGCATTGGATCCATCAATTGTGACACCAATCAAGGAGCATGTGCCAAGTGTCAACAATTGATTGGAGAGTCTACATTTAAAATACTAATAAAGCTTATGGAAGAAGCTTTTTGCATCTCATTTAGTTGATCGCCTAGCCTATAAATAAAGTGTCTTGCATTGTACTTTGGAAGCTTTGTGAATGATAAACTTACGTTGCAGAAATTCTTCAGTCTTTTGTTTATTGATGCTCCCTCTAGGTTAGTTGATGCACACCTATCTCCAAGACTACGAACAAGAATAAAGAGGTCACTGAGCTAGAACTTTGATCGGGAGCTTCTAAAAAGATTGGACCTAATTAGGTCTGCAATCAAACCTTTGGGACCAAGTTCAGAATTGGAGAAGATCGCTTTAAAGATTTTAGAGCTTTAAGATTACAAGACCTCTACTTGTAAAAATTGTATAGAGCAGTGTAGACTTTATATTTGGGCCTTGTATTTTGGGGCAAGTAGAATGTGTTTTAGGCCTAGTAAAATAAAGTTTTGGGCCTTAAGCCTTGTATCAAAGTTACTTAGGACATCCACTTTTTTAGGCTTGCAAAAACTCTAAGAAGGTGTGAAACAAGCTTATGAAGGCGCTACATGTGAGGCAAGTAGATGCTACATGGAAGCTTGCCTTTCAAGCTTCTTTTTCCACTTGTCCTCATTTCATTGGAGAGGACATGAAGCTTGGGATGCAAGTCACGCTGGACACATGACATTCTCCTAATGGAGAGGATCCTCTCCACTCATGGCTTGCAATTGTGAAGCTCCTATTGGAGAGTTTTTGAAAAACTTGCAAGATATGTCATCTTTTAATCTTTAAATAGGAAGCTTATATAATTGAAAAGAGAGCTTTTGAATGAGTAAAGAAATGTTGGCCAATTATTGCCTCTTCAACTTATCTCTCCCTAGAGTAGTCTCATTCGAAGACTATACTATTGCCTTTCTCCTAAATGTGTTAGCCTAACATCACACTCTTTCACTTCATCTTCAACTCCAAACGCATCAAGAACCTTCAACTTCCACTACACATGTCAACTTCACATGCAATATTTCAATTCTCCATGGAAGAAGCAACTAGGCACATTGTTAGTGCTCTTAGTAGACTATTCTAGACATTCCAAAAGAGAGTAGATCGAGCCTCTCTGTGCCATTCTTTCCTTTATTTCATTCTCCAATTCAATCCATTTCTTCTTCTAAATTTCATGCTTCAACCAACCAGTTCATGCCACTTCATTGATTGCAACACCACTAAATCACAAAGGAAACATGATTGCCATTAGTAGGTATATCCTTCTTAGTCTATATTCAAGACTATTCTAGACATTCCAAAGGAGAGTAGATTGAGTCTCTCTCTGCCACTCTTTCCTTTATTTCATTCTCCAATTCAATCCATTTCTTCTTCTAAATTTCATGCTTCAACCAACCAGTTCGTGCCACTTCATCGATTGCAACTCCACTAAATCACAAAGGAAACACAACTGCCATTAGTAGGTATATCCTTCTTAGTCTATATTCAAAATTTTTTATTTGTAGAAGGACTAAAATATAATTTACTGAGCATAAATCAAGTATGTGACAGTGGTTATTTGGTCTCTTTTAACATGAACACTGGCATAGTGTCATCATCTTATGGATAAAATATCTTCATAGCTAGACGAAAGGACAATGACTATGACATTGATATCTTGGATTTAAGTACACAAAAGGTCACTTGCTTGATATGTAGAGAATATGAGAGATGATTTTGGCATAAAAAATTGGGGCATTTAAATCTAAAAATGTATTTCAAAACTTTTGAAGAAAAATCTTGTTTGAGGTTTTCCCAACGTCTCTTGTAAAACTCAACTTCTATGCAGAGCTTGCAAAAAGGGAAAATAATTAAAAGATTATTTTAAACCCAAAAATTGTTTTCCCGCTTCTAGACCTCTAAAAGTACTATATATAGATTTATTTAGTCCAACTAGAACCTTGAGTTTAGATGGTAAGCGATATGGGCTCGTCATCGTTAATGACTATTCTATTATTCATGGATTTTCTTCTTAGCTGACAAAAGTAAGTCCTTTCATGTTTTTGAAATATTATGCAAAAGAGTATAGACTAAGTAATGTTATTGTATCTTTACCATCAGTTTTGAAAATGAAGAATTTCAAAAGTTTTATGAATCAAATGGTATACACCACAATTTCTCTTCATTGAGAACACTTCAACATGCTAGGACCATGTTAAATGAAAACTCTCTACCAAAGAATTATGGGTAGAGACAATTAACACTACTTGCTACGTATAAAATAGAATATTTATAAGAACCATTCTAGAAAAGACTCATTATGAATATGGAAAAATTGAAAACCGAACATTACTTTCATGCCTTAGGTATCCTCACCACCAAGGATCAAATTGAAAATTTTATCTCCAAGTTTGATAAAGGCATTTCTAAGTTATTTTGAAAAATCAAAGGCTTGTAGAGTGTATGACTCTCAAACCTTGATTGTAAAGGGAACCATATATAGCAAATTTGATGATGTTTCTTAAACTTGTTAAAGTTGCTAGTGCTGCTATATTTGATGAATCCACTCTTGAAGAAGCTTTGGAGATTGAAGAATTAGTTTTGTATAGAGTGTGTATTGTGTGTGTTTTTTTTTTTTTAATTTGTATGTCTTTCCTTTGATATTAGTTTGATCTTGATAAATGCTTAAGAAAACTCATTTAAATCTTTATTACAATTTATTATTGTTAAAGCATAATTTTAATTGGTTGAAAAATAGTTAAATCCATTAAAATGTTCTTATTTAAAGTTTTAAAAGATTACAACAAATATTTTAATCGATTACATGATCTATTTAATCAGTTGATATTACTTAAAACCATAAGTCTTTATGGGTGGATATTTTAATTTGTTAAAATGAGTTTTTAATAGATTTAAATTTCTTATATTTTTATAATAATTTTTATCAATTTATTTTAACTTAATAGTGATCTAATCCGGTTTTTTACCAGTAAGTGAAATCAATAGATTAAAATACATATTTAATCTATTAAAATTGATCGGATAAATTTTATATAACTCTCATTTTCAGAGTTTTTTTAATGTGTTTTCTAAAGTCTGTGATTTTAAAACACCTTACATTTGACATATTTATTATTTTAAGTCTAAAAGTGTTTTCTTAATGATTTGTTTTATTGTTCTTGAGATCAATCTTTTCAGTCAAAGGATTTTCACCTAAGTTTTTCTAATCAAGTTTGATCTATTGTTCTTTTGTATAGTTTTATTTTATAGTGTTTAATCTAGGATTTCCAGTTATGGTTGTGTACAAGGACTTAAAAATATTATTGTAGGTTGAAAAGTAATATTCTTGATATTTTTTTTTGTACTTGTAAACAATTATTCTAGTGATTAACTTGGCTTTCTTGTATTTTTGAAAGTCATTTAAGAAAATTTTTCCTATTTTCTTCTTCCACGAATCTTCTTTAAAAGAGAACTTAAATTAAATTTATTTAGAAACTTAATAAAGTTTAAATTTTTTTGTCCTTCTTAAAATTTCTGCTACTATTTATAATTGCTGTGTTTCGAGATTATTCATTATTAAAGGATGTCGCAAAAATATTATTAGAATACTTTTTAACTTGAAAAATTTCATATCTCTACAATAATTCTATTTTTAAATAAGCATGTCGATAACTTAAAAAAATGAATACATAAATGTTATTATAACCTTTTATTTCCATACTTTCAAATCTTACACATTTAAGAATCAAACTTTGAATCACAAGTCGCTAAGAGACTTTAAAATCCCTTTTATCAATACAACTCTATAATCATATCTAAGGCTTCGTTTTGCAACAAATAAAGAATAATTACGATCCTTATCTTCAGAAGCCTCCCTTTACACTTCAAATGCGCAAATTCTCCCCACTTCAAATATACTTACAGGAAGACAAACAATAAGGCTATCCCCTATGGCTGTTACTTTATAATAAGGCTATCCCCTATGCCTATATATCTTATTTTCTTATAAGGCTAGCCCCTATGCCTACATGTCATTAGCATAAGTGCGAGAATGACCTTGTATTTCTTATCAAAACAAATCCAACATAAATGAGAATGTGGCTAGAAAAATGGTATTGGATTTTAGTAGATAATATCCGTAGAGGTTTCAGGAATATTCTAGTCTTTAGTTTTTTTTCCATATAAAATAACGCAAATCAATCGCATTCGAGAATCCTCACTGAATAAATAAAACAAAAACAAAAACAATTTAAGAATAAGGTGATATATTCCACAATCATTAACAATTAAGCAATAAGTTAAGCATTGCCTTGTTATGTTTGGCCGAATCACTTGCCTCTCTGTCGGTTGGTGAAAAGAAAACAACTCTATTAGAGCAGTATAAAAGAAAACAAAAAGAGAGTAAGCCAGATATTTTACACCAATGGAGTAATTTCTTAAATGAAGTAAAATGGATAAATTTAAAAAAATAGATAAATTGTTTTCCAATTTTTATATATTTGTATTGTACATTTACAAGTAATGTCATACTATATCTTAAAAGAATTTATTCAAATTTAAAATAAATTAAAAACAACATGTTTTAAGTAGACATGACACTTTTACTATATTAATAATTAATCATTATAATATTTAAAATATCTTAAACTATAATGTTAAAAATAATGTAACCATGTCATAAAAAATGCACAATTTATAAGAAATATTTAAAGATATAATAACATTCACATACTTTATTTTGAAAAAATAATGAGAAAATAAGGATACAATAACTTTTTTTGTTTTTATCACGCGAGGGGAAAAAAGTGGATTGATATGGTAGAAAAATATAAAGCTATTTCACTTTTTATTCTAGGATTAGATTCTATTGCCATATTTATTTTTGTTTTTGGTCATGGATTCTCTTGTACTTTATACAAAGGAAAAGCAGCACAAAGATCAGAATCCTTCCCAATGGTAAAGTCCAAGCAGGATATATAGCATGCATGGTAATCCTATAAATGCTGAAATTAATGAATATATTTTCCAAATTCTTTTGTTAAAATCAAAAACAAAATCAACCTGACCGTTTATCACGGTTTTAAATTTTTATTTCTTTACAATTATAATTGTAATCGCATTTATTATGTTGAGTCGTCATAAATAGAACTTCAAGGTTAAAGTAATTAAAGTACAAAATTTTGTAAGGTTAAAGTAATTAAAGTATAAAATTTTGTAACTTTTTTTGAACTAAATAGTATTTTTTTTATTTTTTATTTTTTCCAATAACACACTTTATTTTTTAATTTCTCAAATAACATTCTTTATTTTTTAATTTCTTAAATAATACTTTTTTTATTTTTCTTTTATCTTTTTTTGTTTTTTTATGGTTATATTACTTGTGTTATTTTTTTATTTATTTTATATTTTACTTTTTACTATTACTTCAATTGTGTTGTTTTTTTAAGAATTATTAAAAATTTTAATTATTATTTGATTAGAATTAAATAAAAAATAATATAAAACTAATTGAATTAAATTTTCTTAAAAAAATTAATACAAAGAGAATAAAATAAAATATTTTATAAATTTTTTAACTAATTAATTATAATAGAAACATAAATGATAAATTATTTTATTTTATATTTTATAATAAATTTAATTTGACATAATAAATTATATTAAAAATATTTCATAAAGATATCATTTAAGTTTTTTAAAAAAATATTATTTGATATTTGATAAAGATATTATTTAATTTTTTATAAAAATAAAATTTGATTTTCAATAAAGATGTAATTGATTTTTTATAGAAATAAATTTTATAATTTTATTTTGTATTAAAATTGAAATCAGAAGAAAAAATTATAAAACTATTATTTGAATTAAAAATTACATTTTTTATTTTATTAAAAAAAGATTTAAATAATTAATACCAAAAATAAAATAAAATAAAATTTGTTTAAAACGAAATATAAAACGTTTTAGTGATGTTGAGACATATTCTTTTCATATTAATTTTTTTAAGTAAATTTAATTTAATTATTTTTATATTATTTTTATTTAATTTTAATCAACTAATAATTAAATTTTTTGATAACTCTTAAAAAAATAACACAATTGAAGTAACAGTAAAAAAATACAATATAAAATAAATAAAAAAATAACACAATTGATATAACTGTAAAAATCAAAAAAATAAAAAACAAATAAAAGAAAAATAAAAAAAGTACTATTTGAAGAATTAAAGAATAAAGATTATTATTTGAAGAATTAAAAAATGAAAAAATACTCTTAAAAAAAATAAAAAATAAAAAAGTGCTATTTAGATAAGAAAAAAATGTCAAATTTTGTATCCAGCGAAGAGCAATATAGTAGATATTGCTAGAGGAAATTTTTTCTGTCATATAACATATTTTTTATGTTCTAATTATTATAGATATATAAAAACATTGTTATTTTGTATTTTATACGTGGGTTATAGCAATAATTAATATATAAAAATATTTTTTTAACTTTTTATTGATTAATTAATATTCTTTTAATAGTATAATATCCTCATAAAACATAAACCAAAAGTCATATAATATAAGCCACTAGCATCTACAAAGTATAATATACTTTAAAATATTATTTATACATAACAAAAAAAATATATATATATATATATATATATATATATATATAATTTATAATTTAATTTATTAAATTTATTTTTTATATAAATTAATTAGTAAATATTAAAATAATTTATTTTAGAAAGTATTAAAAGTTAGATATTTTATCGATTATTATTCTATAAATTATTTTATTATAATAAAAGTATAAATATTTTATTATATTTATATAAACATAGACAATTATATTGAAAGATATAATTGATTATATTTAAATAAATATAATAAAATATTTATACATGATCAAATTTTTTAAATATTTTTGTAAATTTTTTATGAAAATTAAACATGAAATTTTTTGTCTTATATTTTTATGTTTTAACGTTTTTGATTTTCTAGTGTTTTCTTTTATTTTTCTGTGCTTGTTAGGATTTAAGGGACGAAAACAAATATAGAATAATGAAAATAAGGATGAGTTATTCAATATTTATATAGTTAGCATTTTATTTAATCAATAAAATTTACGATTTATAATTAGATAATTAAAGTATTTAAGTTAACTTTATGTAAGAAATTGTAATCATTTCAGGAAATTGTTATTCACTATTATAAAATGAGGAAAATTAATCAGGGTATATGGATCACACAGTGATGAATTTTGAAAGCATCCAAAAGGTGCAAAGAATTCCTACAAAAATATCTTAACAACAAATTTTATGTGGATCGTATGATTATTTTTAAATTAAGTATAAATAAATTAAAAATTATAATAATTGATGAAAAATATAAACAGTTGATATTCCAACTTGAGTATTCTTATCAATCGTGAAATTAAAATTGAAAGGTATAATCGCAGAGCCTTTATTAGTGATCTCCATTCGTATTCTTAGTGTCTGACATATTTTAACCAAACTTATGTAGACTTTACTTAGTGCACTTTTATCTTTTGGAGAAGTTTACTTATCTTATAGTTTAGTGCTTTATTTATTTAGTTTTATTGTAATATAAAAAGAAGAAAAAAATTATAATTATACTTTTAAAATAAAATAATAATTGGAATGAAAATAGTCTTGAGAAACTGAAGTGTAAAGTTCGGAAGAAATTTATGTAAGCCTTAATTACTCATTTCATATATTCATTTTTAATATAGTCTATTCTTATTAGAAAGTTCAATCGTGTCTCCAATTAATGTTTAAAATCTAGTTAGTTTTGTCTTTCTTTTTTTCTAATTGACTACAATGTTTTTCATTTGCAGGGAATTCACTATTAATGTTAGTTAGACTTAGAGTATGAAATTGACGGATGCTCCTGCATACTTTTTTTTTTTTTTTTTTTTTTTTTTAAATTGAACAAATTCAATAAAAAGATAGATCAAGGAGTCATTTAGTTGTACAAATTCATTATTGATTTTTTATGTTAGAATAGAAATAAATTAATACCTGTAAAAAATAATTTATATTAGCAATAAAGAAATTGACATTTAACTATTAATATTTAAAAATAAAAAATAAAATATGAGCTCATTAACATGGGCGGAGAAACCACACATGGCAAAATGAAAAAAATTGAGAGGAATTAGAAATTACATTTTTTTTTTAGAAATTGAATTTTATGATTTTAAAAAAAAGTTATAGAGGAATAGAACCAATTTTTGTTTATTTTTTTATCGATAATAATAAATTTTATAAATTATAGAGTTATCCCTATTCATATACTTAAAATACATAGTTTGCATATCAAAGCACCCTGTCCAAAACACCCTCTCACAGAATGATAGTTATTATATTACATACCAATTGCTAGACAAAAAAGTATTTAAAATCTCCTAAAAATGGTGCATCAATCCGCCTAATCGACATTATTTTGTTATAACGGCAATTGCACAGGTCACAATATAATAATTTTAAAAAAAAATTATGTAATATAAAACAATAATTATAATTATAATAAATTTAGAGTTAAGAATAATTCATAAATAGATGATATATGTAAAAATTAAAAACAATCAAAAAAAATATTTTATGTTTTTATCTAATAATTGAATGCAAAAAAAAATTAACAATAATATGATAAACTTGTGAAGATTAAGTTTTACCAATCTTCACTCTCATCTACTAAAAAGTTTATTTTCTTTCCTATTATTAACCGATGTTGTAACATCTCATGTTATTATATAACAATAACTATATCGTACATAAATTATATGATATATCTAAATATAACTATTCATTAATTCATGTATTTCAAAATAAACTTTTTCAAAGAAGATTTAATAGAAATATCTTTTTAAAATGTTATAATTACAAAATAAAATAAAATAAAATTTCTTTATTAGCTTACTAAGGAGTCACAGAACCTACCAAATCCTCTGCTCATGTATAATACATGATTATCATATATTTAAAATAAAAAAAATACCATACAAAAAGAAGGGTAAGCTTGAGAGTTTTTAAAAATACATTTTCTTAAATTAAATTTCTATCTTAATTAAACTACAGCAAATCAAACTTTCATAATTCACCTCACATATAAAGACACTAGACTCTCTATATCCGAAAGACTTGTGCATTGAATTAGACTCAGAGGTGTTCACCTATCATATACCATCACTAGTAGAAAAATCACATTTTACAGTGGTTTTGGAGGGCATACAACATCAATTCTGGAACCGCTATAGATTCCACCACTGTAGAAAGTCTT
>Ga0209700_108117_pt1 | contig 13879 bp, 11 predicted proteins | sample SiratroredBW_FD_187528 | JGI IMG/M metagenome (GOLD analysis project Ga0209700, IMG submission 187528) | Root nodule microbial communities of legume samples collected from California, USA - Siratro red BW (SPAdes) (version 2) | ecosystem: Host-associated > Plants > Roots > Nodule | place: USA... | reverse complement strand
CCCCCCCCACATTACTATTGCATCACCAATCTAAAAAAAAAAATAAAAACTATTCATACCCCCCACATTACCATTGCACCACCAACTTAAAAAAAATAATAAAAAATAATTTTGGGCCTTTGGGATCAGCCCAAAACTACAACCTTTTTTATTTGTGAACTCCCATATTTTAAGTTTATATCTTAGATGTTTCAATTTTTTTATTTTATTGTGTTATGATTATTATTATTTTTTATTATTTTAATAAAAATTAAATTGGTATACTAAAACTTTATAAATAAATTTTTGGAATATTATATTTGCTAATAATGTTAGATATCAAATGGCCGCACGTGTCATACTATATTTAATATTATTATTCTAAGGTTTTTTAAATTTCAAATGGCCGCACGCGTCATAAGATATTTTATATAAAACTTTCGGAAATAAAGTTTTGGGATATTATATTTTCTAATAATGTTAAATATCAAATGGCACAACGCGTCATACGATATTTAATATTATTATTCAAAATGTTTTTTTTAAATAACAAATGGCCACACGCATCACACGATATTTAATATGAAACTTTGGAAATAAAATTTTGGGGTATTATATTTTCTAATAATGTTAAATATCAAATGGCCACACGCGTCATACGATATTTAATATTAATATTATTCCAAATGTTTGTTAAATATCAAATGGTCGCACGCGTCATACGATATTTAATATAAAACTTTGGAAATAAAATTTTGGGATATTATATTTTCTAATGATGTTAGATATCAAATGGCCACACGCGTCATACGATATTTAATATTACAATTCTAAAGTTTTTAAATATCAAATGGCCACATGCGTCATACGATATTTAATATAAACTTTAGAAATAAAATTTTGGAATATTATATTTTTTTAATAATATTAGATATCAAATGGTCATACGTTTCATATGATATTTAATATTATTATTCCAAATGTTTCTTAAATATCAAATGGCCACACGCGTCACGCGATATTTAATATGAAACTTTGGAAATAAATCATTTTAATATCAAATATAAAAAGTTAATTACAAAAATGTCACAAATAAAATATTAACCCGATAAACAATCTTATCCAAAGAACTACGTAACCCTGATTCTCCACCCTTGAGATACGTAGGAGTAAGGTCAAACCTTGTCGGGCCCTTTACCAAAATAAAAAAAATATTTTTCTTTGTTTTTATTTGTATTTTTGTCTTTTTTTTCTTTCGGAAAATAAATATTTTACAAAATCATACTTATTTTACTCGTTTAATTAAAGGTACCGTATTAGAACGGGTGTTGTGGGGGTGCTAATACCTTCCCCACACGTAACCGACTCTCGGATCTGAAATCTGATTTTCGCAGACTTGCTTTATCAATTTTTCGATTTTTCCATAGTTTTCCATAATAAACTATGGTGCCGACTCCTTTTCCTAAATTTTTAAATTATTTTAATTTTCTCTTTTGGATTGTCGTTCCCGTCATGACCCCGGTTGCGACAGATGGCGACTCCACTGGGGACTTTTTGAGAGTCAGGCCAGTTTTAATTGAATGAGTTAAAATGATTGTGGTTTTCTGAAAGTTTATTTTCCCTTTCTTTTGTATATATACTTCCCTTCTTCTGTATATATGTTTGTTCTTATCATTGCTAGAATATATTACCCTAGGGTAGACGACATGCTATATCTGCTTGGAAACTTTTTTGGTTGTTTTGCAGGTATGGGTTGGGTGTGTTATTCTCCCTTCAGACACACATTTACTTTTGCATATCATGAGTGCGACTCTATACCCGAGTTTGAGAAAGCTTAGATTAGAAGGGGTTGTGTAGCAATGTCACAAGGATGTACTTCCTTTTCTGGCTTTTGCGAGAACCCCAACTAGAGTCTGTTCGCTTCATTTGTATGTCTATAAAAGTTGTTTACCAGCTGCTATGGGTATGCAATGAACTGAGCTATAACTCTAGTGCCTTTTATCCTTAGGAATTAGGAGCCCACATTTGTGAGTGTGCATGTAAAGAACTTAGAACCCTAGGCATTGTAATGCCGAATTTCTTTAGGGCATAAAGAGAGTTTTGTTGCATTCCTCTTCCTCTCACCATTTGCTTGTACATACTAATAAGTGGATCACATTTGCATCCACATATCACGAATAAGTACCTCTTGTAATGCAAGCATGCATGATTTCTCATTATGTTTTAATCATGTCAGTTGCATATTGTGTTACTTAACATTGTACATACAAACATAGATCTTCATTCATACATTCATGGTAACATGTATATAATTTTAATTTATTAATTTCATAAATTTTTGCGTTGTCATGTCATTTTGCATTATCCGAAATTTGTGACATACATACATTAATTAGTTTTGCATACATGCATCATAGATCTAAACATACATCATACATCTAGACATACATCATACATATAGACATCCATCATACATATAGACATCCATCATACATCTTAACATACATCATACATCTTAGCATGCATCATATATCCTAATATGCATCATTCATTTTGACATGCATCCATATTTCATTTCATGACATTTTTCTCCTTTTTGAAGGAATTTTGAAAATAAAATTTAAAAAAAAATTGCCTTGTAAAACTATCAAATTTGTTTGTCTCCCATCTTGGTGTTACCAAATTCAAGATATGAAAAGAAAAATAAAAATAAAAGGGGGAAAAAGTGATCATATGATTGAGTTAATTGTTTTCTTTGATACAATCTTTGAATTCTTGACAATACAAAATCTAAGACATTAGTGTTGCATTTTCAAAATTTAATAAACGGTAAAAGCTGACAATTTCCAATAGAGCATTTACATGCATGTTGTTTGAAATCCTTTAGCCTTCATTCCTCCCAAAACAAAAGCATTTGTCTCAGTAGCTATCACCACTGTCCGAAATATCAAAATAAGAATATCACATTGGGACAAAAATGTTTGTTTTCTTTCGATTGGTTGTTTGGATCGTCATTCCCGTCGTGACCCCGGTTGCGACATGGGTGGTACTACATTGATTATTTATCTTCGTTTTAACACCTCTGCTTTTCACTTTCCCTTTCATTGGTTTGCGTTTGCTTTCATTCGTTTAAAGTTCTGTGCCTTCTTTCGCTCCGTTTCTGTGTTTGAATTTGTTTTTTGTGGTGTCGTGGGTGTTCAAAGCATTTACTTCGTTCACTTCATTCGCTCACTTGTATTTACTGGTTTCGCGTTTTTGGGTGCCTTGGTTTCGTGTGGTGCCACTTTCTCTTCCCAATGGTATGCATTGTGCATGGTATTGTGGTTTTGTGGCTTCATTCACACCATCTTTGCGTTCATTGGTTTTGCTAAGGTTCATTTGACTCAATTTTCGTGTTTGACATTCGTTTCCCATGCGCGTGCTCTTGGTTGTCTTGTGTGCCTTCACGTCTACAAGAGGTATGTTTTCTCTATCTTTGAAATGTTGTATCTGAATGATTGGAATGCTTATTTGTGTTGAAATGCTTTTTGTGTATGCTTCAATATATATGTCACACGTTTGGGTACTGAGTTTGGGGATGTTCAATCCTCGACAATTTGTATTTAATTTGGGCATTGTGTAATGTGTATGAAAATCTTTTACTATATGTAGTCATGGATCAAAGTTGGATAAATGGAAGTCGAATCAGTGATGTGTATGAGAAAGGTGTTGAAGAGTTTCTACAATTTGCTAAGCAGAATGGAGTATGAATAAATGGAAGATATTATTGTCCGTGTGTGAATTGTTTGAATGAGAAAAGACTAGATATTGAGTTTATGTAAGAGCATGTTCTTTGTGATGGTTTCTTGAAAAACTATACACCGTGGACTTAGCATTGTGAGATTCTGAACTTATCATATATATCTAAGACTGAATGTTAACATTTTAATATATATTTTTAAGATTGCATGGAAGACATGATTCGTGATATTGGAGAATAATTTGCACCAAGCACAAGTGTATTATTCATTGAAAGATGATTCAGTAACAAAATTGTATCCCAGTTGTTCAAGCTTTTCACGTTTGTCAACAATATTGTGATTATTTAATATCAAGGCAAGAAATGGGTGGAGTGATAAAAGCTTTACTGAATTGCTCAAATTGTTGCATGAAATACTTTTAGAAGGTAATACATTGCCGACCATTCACTATGAGGCCAAGAAGATATTGTGTCCAATGGGTATGGAGTACCAAAAAATACATGTTTGTCTTAATGATTGTATATTGTATAGAAAAAAGTTTGAAGGATTGCATAAGTGTCCTAGACGTGGGGTATCAAGATACAAAGTAAAGGATGATGACGGGGATGAAGATGACATGAAAAAAGAGTCCTCTTGCAAAAGTATTGTGGTATCTTCCAATCATACCACGATTAAAACGTTTGTTTGCCAATGTTAAAGATACAAAGAACTTGACGTGGTATGCAAATGGAAGAAAATGTGATGGATTGTTACGTCATGTTGCCAATTCACCACAATGGAAGAAAATCGATTCTTTGTATCCCGAGTTTGGAAGTGATCCAAGAAATCTCAGACTTGGTCTTGCAACTGATGGAATGAATCCATACGGTAATTTAAGTAGCAAACATAATTAATGACATATTTTGCTAATTATTTATAATTTGTTGTATTGGTTGTGCATGAAAAGAAAACATATGTTGTCTATGAAGATATCAAGACCAAGGCAACCCGGAAATGATATAGATGTTTATTTAAGTCCTTTGATAGAATATTTGAGGTTGTTATGGGACGAAGGCGTTGAGGTTTTTTATGCATATGAAAGGTCAATTTCAATTTTGTGAGCATTGTTATTTTGCACTATTAATGATTTTTTAGCACATGAAAATCTATGTGGTTATAGTGTCAAAGGACATCATGCTTGCCCGATATGTGAAGAGAACACAAGTTATCATCAACTAAAATATGGGAAGAAGACATGATACATTGGGCATCGTAGGTTTTTGAATCGTAATCACCCTTATCGCAGGTTGAAAAAAGCTTTTAATGGTTGTCGGGAGGACAAAACTACACCTCTACACTTAATTGGTGAGGAAGTCTATAACCGAGTGTGCCACGTCAAAGTAACTTTTGGGAAAACCCTCAAGAATAGTGGTGTGGAAAACTTATGGAAGAAGAAATTGATATTCTTTGAACTTCCATATTGGTCAAAGTTAGATGTTGAAAATAATGTTGATGAAGTACATGCTACATGGAGTGATCACAATGAAGGAATATGAGAAAACATTGTAACACTTCCAAAATAAAAATAAGTAATGTTTATTTATTTGTTTTTTCATTTTGATTTTATTTATTTCGAACATTGATTTTACTTAATTTGAACATTTATTTTTGTTATTTTTAATGTTATGTTTATGTTTTTTTAGGTCATGGTTGATTCATCAAAGAATACTACAGAAGCTAAACGCTTGAGAGCTCTTACCATTAGTCGTCTTCGTGGTGTCAAAGTCCCAGTTGACATAGACCCTTAGATTGATAAGGCTTCAGGCCCTAATCATGTCCAGATTGTCAGTTATTTGGGTGTCTTAGCACGTCCGAAGGTCTCTATTTTGGTTCCAGACTGGGATCATGTGACTGAAGTAGAGAAAAAATTTTCAGGATCTTTGTGTAAGTCATTTATTTAAAGGTTAACTACATGATGAGTATTTTTGTTCTATGTTTAATAACTTACTTATTTTATTTTGCAGACAAACTTTGAGTTTGAAACCTCCAGCTTCATTAGGAAGAAGATTTTGTCACCCATTGCCACAAAATGGAGACAATTCAAGACAAACTTGACCAGTTTCTACATCTATGGAAATACAAGGAGAAGTCCCCTTGTGAAAAATATGGCATTGATGAAGAGACCTAGCAGGTTTTTTATTTTCATCACAATGTAATTAAATCATATGATGTCACAACTTAATTTTTGTTGTGTAGGACAAAAGGAGGAAAGCTCAAGGCATTCAACATAGGAATGTTACCACCCACCAATTGTCTCGGGGCGGGGGGAGGGGGGAGTGTATGATTTATTGAAAAAGAAGTTGATGGAAGAAAAGTTAAAAAGATTAAAAGAAACATTATGTTCAAATGAAGTTATTTCTCTTCCATCTCCTCCTAGTTAACATGAGAAATGAAAGTTGGATAGGACTAAACCAAGAGGGCAGATGACATCTGCAAAGTCCCAAGAGATTGCCCAACGGATTGTAAGTTAATAATAAATTCATCATATCTAATGCCTTAGTTTTTGTAATTAATTTTGACATATTGTATTATTTTTACAGGATCACATGGCGGAGCAAAGCTCCTAGGAATGTTTTGTCACCCTTGGAAGACAAGATATATTGACGAAAACTATTGGCACCGAAGAGCACCCGGGTAGTGTCCGAACTGTTGGGTTTGGTGTGGGGATGAGATAGTATATTGGATCAGCGCCCCATTCTAGCTCATCTCAGAATCCCGTCATAATGGAACAGCTAGCTTGAATGAGAGATGAATTAAGGGATCAATTAAGAGATGAATTAAAATCACAAATAAGAGATGAAGTAAGACAAGAATTTGAGTAGTAGCTCGAATTCATAGGCACCTCACAGCAGCACATTCCTCTGTAGGAAGGTGTAGTACTACCTACATGTGGGAGAGCTAGCGAAAGAGGGAGTTGTGTTGTTGAGGATGAGAAGGAAGACATAAACACTGATATTTCATATCGATGTAAGTTGTTTGTTAGAGATCCACCTTGACTGGTAGCGATTGGAAAAGTGTTTGTTATATCTTTGGCGATCCATAGAGTGTCACTTCAAGATGATTTTGCTAGAGTGGTGATCGAATAAGTTAGACATGCAGATGCCGAGGTGCCAGTGCCCACATCAAAGGTTAGATTTATGGGGAAGAAACTTGGTACATTTATTGCATGGCCTACACATCTCCTCAAGGCCATTTCTAAAAATCATCAGGTATATTGTCATAATTTTTCTTCATGTTATTTAATTTGACACTTAATGTTATTTAAATTGATACATTTTGTTTTTGGGTTATAGGACAGTGGAGGAAAGAGAAATCACCAATTATTGGTGGTTTAGGTCTTAAGTCCCAGCCACTCCAGACAGATGGAAATCCAATTCAGGAGTTGGTTAGGATTTCCCACGAGTTATTTGAGTCAGCTTGTGCTATTCCTTGGGATGAAACCATCTTTGGTGTGAACAATGGTGGTATACCATTGTACATAGCCATGCAAGACGTGGTTGAAATCATCCAAGGAAACTTCCTGCTAAACATTGCAGTCATTCAGTTATGGATGATGTAGTATACCTTTTTACATTTTATTTGATAAAATATGTTTTATGAAACATTTTTATTGATATTAATATTAACAATGCAAGTACATAAATCAATTAGTTTATAGCAAAGAGAATCTTGATATTTATGGATTCCTTGAGCCACAAAGTATTTAGAAGTTTGGAAATAAAAAAAATGGAGAGCTAGACTTATATACAGAGATGGATTCAAGAATCTAGAAGGAGGATTTACTTTGCCCCTATTATTCACTTGTAAGTTTCACATCTTTATATTTTGATCTTAAGTAATTTAAAGAATATGAGTAATGGATTGACTATTTTAGGTCCCATTGGCAACTCATGCTTATATGTCCCACGGATAACACTATGGTTTAGTTTTGTTCATTGCATCAGAAGCTGAGTTCAGATATGAAAACAGTAGTACAAGGATATGATTTAAATAATACATCACTCTTGTTTGTATAATATGCATGTTACTAATCATCTTCGATTTTAGTGCAATTAATGTTTGTAATATTCTTAGCGGAAGATCTACATCCACATCCCAGAACTTACGTTGGATATTTCTTAAGATATTTAATTTATTAAATTTGTTTTGGACTTGTTTCATGATTTAACTTTAATGAAAGTGAAACAAGAAATAAGGAAGTTAGGAATGTGGATACTACATGATGCATTGGATGAGGGTCATAGTCTTGTTGTACGAGACTTGCTAATAGTTGAATCTTAGCTAGTTTGACTAAGAAACAAAGGTGAACCAATATAAATTTGTGTACTATTTATCTATGCTTTTCTCTTTAAATTTCTGCATTGAGTTCTTTGCATATTCATGGCTGAAAAGATTTTTGACAAATTGTATTTTCGAATCAACAAATTGATTTTTTTTGTCTAGTTGTATTGTAATAAGATTTTAAACTAGTTGTTTTTGTGTCCTGAAATACTATAATTGGTTGATTTGTTAAAGATGATAATTCCAAGCTCTATTTTTTAGAAAAAGATTTTATTATTCAATTCACCACCCTCTTAGACAATACTCTTTACAAGTTTGTTAAAGTCCTATACACTACATGTGCATTTGTTGTGCCAATCCCTCCTAGTCACATAAAAATACATTTGAGAAGACATGTCGGTTTTCCACTCTAAAATGAAGTGACATTCTAGAATTCCGATAGAATCTTTTTAGAACTAACTCTAATTAAACCTTTTGCATAGCCCGACTTAAGGCAGGGAGACTGTCTATTGTCATGGATAGGTCGAATGTTCAAAAGGTGAATAACACCCCCTCTTTAATTTAGTTTAACTTAAGACTGGAGAGTTGTGTATCCTTAGTTAATCTCCCCCTCTTTAATTTAGTTTAACTTAAGACCGGAGAGTTGTGTATCCTTAGTTAATCTGATATCCTATAAAAAAAAGAATGTAATTTATGTAACATATTAGTTATAAAAATATCTTATAATACTTGAAATTAATTAAGGAAAATCCAAATTTTAATTGTTAGATAATATTAATTAAGACCTAAAAAATGACAAAATAACTAACTACAACTTATAAAATATACATCTTATTCAATTCTAAATGTTCTAACTAGAAGCATAGAAATCATACCATGCTACTTTTGCCTATAACAATACTTAAATTTATGAAGAAATCTGTTTATCTAAGAAGTTTGTGTTATAAAATATTTAATAAAACGATATTTATATTTGAAGCTCAGCAAAACAAGAAGTGGACTGGGCCGGCCCAATGCGGAAGAAGAGCAACCCCCGCCCCGAGCCAGCGTTGTCGGAAGGAAAAGCGCATGGAAAGAGGGAAGTCTGCAGAGGAAAGGAGGTGCAAAAAGAGGTGGTGCACGCACATGCATGAAAGACACTCACTCACTTCACTCTCACTAACTCACTCATAGCACAGCCTTGGCCAAAAAAGTGAGCAAATATCTTTTCATTCCACCTCCTTCCTGTCCCCACCACCCCTCACTTCAGATTTCGTCTCCACCTTCCCCATGCTTATCATGTGCTCCTCCGCTCCCTAACCAACCCAACCCTTCTCTCTAACTACCCAACCATGTTGCTCTGCGATTACTGCCACTCCAAACCCGCCTTACTCTTCTGCCGACCCGACTCCGCCAAACTCTGCCTCCTCTGCGACCACCACGTCCACACCGCCAACGCCCTCTCCCTCAAGCACCTCCGCTTCCAGATTTGCCACCACTGCAACACCGCCGCCGCCCTCCGCTGCCCCGCCGACAATCTCCTCCTCTGCCACGCCTGCGACCTCCACGCTCACGCCCACGCCCCCGCCTCCCTCCACCACCGCCACCGGCTCCCCGGCCTCTCCGGCTGCCCCTCCCTCCCCGAGATTGCCTCCGCCCTCGGCCTCGATTTCCGGGCCCGCCACGCCAGCTGCCACGACGAGGTCTACGAGCAGGTCCTCGAAGTCGCGCGCAGGCGGAATGAGGACGAGTTTGCGTGTGCGGAGAGCGTGGACTTCAGGTTCGACTCCGAAAACGACGTCGTCGACGAGATGCTGCTGCAGGAGACGCCGTTCACGTCCCTTCTCGGGATGCCCGATTCCCAATCTGAATTTGACGCCGCCAAAAGTAACGATGACGGTTACGGAGCCAAGGCAGGAGATCTTCTCTGGAGTTTTGATCCCAACTATCAGCCTCCTCAGGTTTTCATTTTACTTTCCAAATCAAACACATTATATATACAGTGTGCATTGAACAGAAGGGAGAGTTTACAGTAACTCAAGTGAGAGTCATTCACTGTTAGCTACGGAATTTTAAAAGGAATTTTTTTTATTAGATATATAAGGAAAGAGTTCATAGATATGATTCATCTCAGCTTTGTGTTCATGAAAAAACAATTATGATTCATCTTCATAAGAAAAAATGTTTTTTTTTTTTTTTTCTTAACTTCTTAAAAGGTAATCTTAGGATAATGGTTCATATTTGGAATATATTTACAATAATAAATTAAAGTTTTCGGCTTGCTGGTGACTAATTTCCATCATGAAGCCATTTTTAAGGAACCAATGAGTTATGAGTGACTTGAGACGTAGTTGTTCGTATTACTTAATGGTTTTTTAGCTTCAATTTGAATTCTAATAAATATTAGGATGGGAGGGAAACTTGGTTACTTTTTTTAATCCAATTAATAGCTTAATTTTGTGATTTATGTATATTTTTTTTTTTTTTCAAATTTGATTACGCAATTGCAATGTGGCATAATTACTGCCTTCTAGTTAGAGGTAGAAGGTTGATTGTTTGTCATTTAATTGTATGCAATCTTGCATTGTCATTTTGGTAACTATCTTACTTTCGTTTTCTTTTCGCATGATTGAGGAAATCTAAGTGGGTACAAACAGTTTCCTTTTCACATTGACATCATTCCTGTTTGCGAACTATTTTCTCTGATAAATAATTGTTTTGTTTTCAGCAAACTGATAAAAAGAATGTTGTTTTTTTGTTAAATAAGCTGAATTAGCCACACTTTAAAAACGTCTTTCAGTTCTTATCTTTGTCCGGTAGTTAAGTCCGTTTTATGTAACACTGTATCACTTGAGTTTATTATGGTGTACTGCTTCAATCAAAATCCGGTTTAAATTTTAAATATTGAAGAGTTGGCTTGGACGTGAAACTTATGCCATAATTAGTGCTTATTTATTTATTCTTATATGCAGGTGTGGGATTTTCAATTACAGAAATCAAGAGATTGTGATGAACCAAGAGTGGTGTCATTTGATGGTCTAGAAGTTCCAAAATCATTTCAGGATGTGCACAATTTGAATTACTCGACTGGTGATGATATTCTATCAAGAAATGTAAGCCATTACTTGTGCGGAAGGATTTTCAATTTTGCCATGTGCGTTTTTAAGATTGATGTATTGCAAGTTAATGGAGTTTGCCACCAGATTATGAAACTTGCTCGCATATGTTAATGGAGCTTCCTGATCCAATACAATTTACAAATTACAGGCTTGTTCAAGAAGTTATAGTCTGCTGTTATTGTAATGTGAGAGTCATTGGATTGCAACTGTATATGGGAGTGTGATGAAAAATGGTTTTGAATTGGTGATGCAGTTAATATGGCTCTCTAAGGAGGTTGATGGAGTATGCAAATCCTATATAGGGTTCTTTGTCTTCCAATCATTTTGAGAAATGTGTGAGGTTCTGACACACCTTAATTATAGTGAACCTGTGGATTTCTTTTTTGAAAGAAATCAATGTTGAAAAAAAGTTGCAGTAGAAGTGGGTTAGTAGTTTTGAACTCTGAACGTACTGACAAAACTGTGGGCCTTCATAGCTTTGATTTAGTGTACAGATTTCACATGGGGAGGGACAATAGAGGACGGAAAGATTTAATTGCTAAAGATGCAGAGTCTTCCAACTTTATTTGTCTGTATCTGAACTTTAACAGCTGCATCCATATCATTTAAAATCCGCAGATGGAATCATACTTCTCATTCCCAAGTGCCAGATGATGCGTAGAGTATATGATAGTATGTAGTAACCACTATTTCCATGTTTCACATGGGTGCTTTCTACAATTTATTGTGTTATGAACTGTTACGCAATGATTGCAGTAAAGCCCCATTATGATTTGGCCTTTCTCATTCATTGCTTGTCAGATATTTCTATTTCATGCTTAGTTTAACCTTTATCTGTGGCGACCCAGTAAATAATTACTATTTATCCTTACAAAAATTGCAGAACCAATCGGATCAGTCATCATCAAGCCACGCAAAGAAGAAAGAAGAAAGCAACAAGAAAGCTAGAGGTGGCTTATCAACAGAGTCCAATTTGTCAGAATCCATACCGTATAGTGCCACCAACAATGTCGTAGTCATGGAGCATATAGTGGGTGAGAATAATGCAAATGGTAGCACCTTAACAGGCAGGGTTAGCGTTGAAGAGTTGGCTAAGAATAGAGGTGATGCCATGTTACGCTACAAGGAGAAGAAGAAATCTCGAAGGTATATTTCCTTTTTATATGAAGGAAACAGTGTATGCACTAACTAATTACAAATTGATACACATGTTAATTTTCTTGACTTCAATAATTGGTTTAAAAGTCATACGTACCATGATTCATATTTGATTGACAATAGGTCTTACAATGGATAAAAGTTAAACTCTTTAAATTTTCACACATTTAGCAAATGCAAGTGAGCATATGTTCTTCAGAAACCTATCTATATGAAGGCAATATGCACTTGATTTAATTTTGAGAAAGATGGTATTAATTTGATCTTTATTTTTAAAGTTGCTGCATCATACTTTGTGCAGGTATGATAAGCACATTCGGTATGAATCAAGAAAGGCCAGGGCTGATACTAGAAAGAGGGTGAGAGGGAGATTTGTGAAAGCAAGTGATGTTCAAGCGTGATGTTAAAGAGAGTTCAATGCTCTTGTGTGTATACATAAGTTGCATTATCAGAGAAATATGGATATATTCTAGTTTTCATGAACTCCCTAAGCATTGATTGGTTGATTGATATGAATCATTTTTGGTAGATGATTTATTTCAATTTTTATTTGTTCCATTATGTGGGAATAGATATTTCGTGTGGGATTGTCACATAAGAGAGTGATATATAAGGGATGCACCGACATTAAATTGGTGAGTTAGTCCTGTTAAAATTTGTTGTTGAGCTATTGAAATATCATTCAACACATTTCTCAAACTCTTTCCACGTTATTAGGTCACGTGGAAATCTCTTTCCTTAATGCAGCTTAGAAAAAACAAAATGAACTGAATTGAATTCTTTCACTTGAAAATCTCAGTTTTCAGCAGTTATGCGATTGCAACCTCTTACCTAAACTATTCGAACTTTCTATAAACATGTTTTTTCTTTTCCTTTTTGGGTATGGTCCACATATATTAAAATTGATGACTTCTACTTATAATAATATTAAGAAGTAGATCTAAATAAAATTGAAAGCTCTTGTTTAGAAATTCGTACAGGGTATTGTGCAATAATCTATAAACGACTTTCCGTAATAAAAAAATTATTTTTAACGAACTGTTATTAAATTTAGAGTGAAATAAATGCTTAGATGAACAAATTGGATTAAAGAGTCAATTTGAATGATCAGATTTGAGTTGAGTGTCAATTTGAATTAGTAGATTTGAGTTGATATGAAATGAAAGTGTGTTAAAATTTGAGTTGTTTGGATTAAGAGAAAGATAGTAAGATTTGAGTGTTGAAAGTTTATAAAAGTGTGATTGATAAAATAATTTGTTAATAAGTAAAATTATAGTTAAAATTAAATATAATTAATTTGTTGAGTGTGATTAGTAAATTATTATTTTTTAATCGATGAAATTATGAAATTATTAATTATTTAAAATCAAAAATTAAATTATTATTGTTATTAATAATATTATTATTTTATAAGTTTATTTAATTATTGTTATATTTTAATTTTATCATTATTATTATTTTATTTTGTTACTTTTATTATTATAATTAATATTTATTATTTTATTATTTTATTTATTTTTTAATATTACTATCATTAATATTTAATTTTTATTATTTATAAATATATTATTAATATTTTTTAGT
>Ga0209700_108113_pt1 | contig 13886 bp, 8 predicted proteins | sample SiratroredBW_FD_187528 | JGI IMG/M metagenome (GOLD analysis project Ga0209700, IMG submission 187528) | Root nodule microbial communities of legume samples collected from California, USA - Siratro red BW (SPAdes) (version 2) | ecosystem: Host-associated > Plants > Roots > Nodule | place: USA... | reverse complement strand
ATAAATTATCGCATAGAAAAATTGAAAAAAATGTCTCATCCATCTGCTTTCCATTTCTACTATAGAGCAACTAACAGACATTTTCACCTTCTTTATATATATATATATATATATATATATATTTTAATTTACGTGAACTAAAATTTACTTTTAGTTGATATCAGTAAAAAAAAATTCAATCAAATATCAATTAAAATTCATTTTTTATAATGTTGACTAATATTAACAATATTTTTTAACTGATGGTAAACATGTTCTTTTTATTTATGTAAATTGAGGTTACTTTTAATTTGTTATAGTTGATAATTTTTTTTAAATAATATTAATTAGATTTTTTTTTACATAATGTAGGTATCAATTATTTTGTGTTCAATATTTATTAGAAAATTTTTCTAATAAATATTAGAATCCGATTAAAGAGAAAGAGAGGTGGTGGTGTTCGAATCACAATGCCATAGGTTAGATCATTGTCAAAAATTTAGTGGACATGACGACACCTTTCTACCCCAACAATGGCAAACGGTGGTAGTAGTGGCGGTGATAGCAGTGGCAGCACAATGACAACATATTTAGAGATCAAAACTGTCAAATATATGGTGGCTGAGGAATATATGAAGATGTAAGATTGAGAAGGGTAAATATGGCAGTGCAATACTTAATCAGAAGTAATTTTGGAAACTTAGAATTGTATGGAGGTGTAGGAAGAACCTATGGAAATGTAAGAAGAAGCTGTCTATGAAACTTATATATAAAGGTAGTTCGATAACGACCCGATGTGATCCTATAGGCGCAATAATTTTGCTAGAATATGCTCTGATACCACATCAGAAGTCGACTTTAAGCCTAACTAAACCTTATAAAACCGGCTTGTAAGGTGAAGTTTACACCTACTTATAAATTATTGAAAGACTTAATCTCTAGTCGATGTATGAGATCTCTAACAGATTATTTGATTCTCATCACACATCAAAATAAATAATAAGTGTCACTAAACTATTGAAAGACTTATGGAAATGTAAGAAGAAGCTGTCTATGAAACTTATATATAAAGGTAGTTCGATAACGACCCGATGTGATCCTATAGGCGCAATAATTTTGCTAGAATATGCTCTGATACCACATCAGAAGTCGACTTTAAGCCTAACTAAACCTTATAAAACCGGCTTGTAAGGTGAAGTTTACACCTACTTATAAATTATTGAAAGACTTAATCTCTAGTCGATGTATGGGATCTCTAACAGATTATTTGATTCTCATCCCATATCAAAATAAATAATAAGTGTCACTCACTCTTTTTTTCTTTCAAAAGACTAACACTTCTTTTGGTTTAGTGGGTCATACTGTAGACGACGATAAAAGAAGATGGATGTGTAACGATATAGGTTGTTTAACAACGGTTATTTGCGTGGATAAGGAAGCGATGATTACATGTTTGACATCTTCTCGTATTAAAGATTAGCAAAGATGGGAAGGGATTCAATCTGCACATGAATAAAATGACAAAGTTATCTTTATATTTTCTTTAAACTGTGTGAGGTTTATGTTGGTGGTCGTCGAATGAAGGTGTAGCTGGTGTAGCTGATAAAAGAGTGAAATTACAGGTGTGAATCGTTAGAAAGAAGAGAAAATAAATCAAATATAAACTACTATAATGGATTATCTCTATAATCATATATATATATATATATATATATATATATATATATATATATATATTATAGAAAATTAATTTGATGGAGACTTTTTAGGTGATTGATTATAAATTATTTACAAAAATGAATGTTTAACATTAAAATATAATAAAAATTGAACTTAGATGAATGAGTGTCTTGTAACTCATTAATGATGGGTTTCTTGTTATCATTTTTTTTCCATTTATATTATAATAAAATAAATATAATTAATAATAATATTAATAATAATAATTTAATTTTTATTTTAAAATAATTGATAATCTTATATTTTCATAAAAAAAATAATTAATTAATTATATTAACCAAATTACTTATTTTATTTTTAATAAAAAAGATAAATTTGTAATTTTATAATTTTTTAATTAACAAAAATTAAAATAGTATCATACTTGTCATATCATTTACAACTTTTCATAACCTTTTTCTTTCAATCTCACCACCTATCCCACAATCCAAATAATTTAATTCACTCTTTCAAATCTTCTCAAATTCATATAAATTTACTCTCTCAAATCCATCTACCCCTTTAAACCTAATTTCAATCTTTCACTTGAAAATTAAATTAATGATTCAATAAAATATAATTTGAATTTTGTGCACATTTGTGAACTAGTGTAATCAGAGAAGTAAATGCATTAAAAATTGTATACCTGGAGATGTACTATTAATATTTAATTCTTAGATGTGAAAATACAGTCTAATATTAATTAATTATAATATTTAATGATGGGAGAAAAATAAAAGTATGAAAAGGCAAAAATTTAATAACCATTTATTTTATAGAAAAAATATATGAAATGACCTTTGGAGTTTAAATAACATGTTAAGCTAACTTAAATAACATGCCATAAATAAATAGTCAGTATTGAATTATATTTATATAAAAGGATTATCTAAGATTCTTTTTTAAGATCTTTGAAAATACTGCAAATTATACACTAGTGTGGGTATATACCTTCATTTTGTATTCTGTTTCCCCTTAAAATACCAATTTTCTTTTAAAGGTTACTTTTGCAGTATTTGTTATCTGTTCTAGAAACCGAGAGATAGCCGAAACACTATAAAACCCACTGCAACAACCTTGTATGGACGCATTGAAAGGAAGAGAAAGAGAAAGAGAAAATTTCTCTCTGACGAGTCTCTCTTGAAATTTTTGGTTTCTTGAAAATGTCGTCAATCTCCGCTCTTGTTAACCTTAACCTCTCTGACTCCACCGAGAAGGTGATTGCCGAGTACATATGGTTAGTGCTTGGTTTCCTTCGTCTTTTCCTACACTCTCACGTCTTCTGTTTCCCCTGCACATCAAAACCACCATTGCAATGCAGCATCATATATTCACTCACTATTTCTTCTTGTCTAATTCAACTACCATGCTCACCTATTTTCTAATCTTTTCATTTCTTTTTTACCTGCGCTTAATCAGCTTCAACTCTTGTATTTTTCTGTGTTTAGGGTTGGTGGATCTGGCATGGACATGAGGAGTAAAGCAAGGGTAATTTACTTCACCCTTTGAAACCAAAAGAAAAAAAGAAAAAAGGAACCATAGAAATTGCATTTGATTTTGTCTTCTAATAAATTTTTTTGGAGTATTGTTTAGTTATTAGAAAGAGAACAAGTATCTATGGAACTTTTTCTTAAAAACATATTTTGATCAGGCATATATTAAACTATTGATTGAAAAAGTAAAATTTGTTCAGCTGGAATATGTAAAAATATGTTTTGTTATGAGTTTTAAATCTGTTAATAAATTTTTATTAAAAAAAATTCTCTTTTGAATGAGTTATTTAACGTCTTTCTTTTTGAACTGTTTAATCAATATCTTCATAACACTAGTTGGTTATGTTTTTATTAAATGATTTTCGTGTAAAACATGCCACTGGTTGATTTTCCTAAAATTTTGTTTTATATTTTTTCAATTTTAATAATATTTGTTTTTACAGTGTGACCATACTTATCCGTGGTTGGTTTACAGATCATAAGAAAACTAAGTACAAATTCCAGAGAAATATAAAAAATGTATGTATTTATTTCAGATTTATTTATTTTGCTTGAAATAAAAAATGATTTTGGATTTTAGACTCTATCTGGGCCGGTTAAAGACCCTTCGAAACTTCCAAGGTGGAACTACGATGGCTCCAGCACCGGTCAAGCTCCTGGACAAGATAGTGAAGTTATCTTGTAGTAAGTAACTATTTTTTTTTTCTTTTTTTCTTAACTCATATTGATAATTTCTTCTCCGTATGCACTTTTACATCTTGTTTCATTTTCTGGTAATTTTGTACTCTTACATATTTTAAGAGTGGTTCTTTTCCAAGATTTTCTTATTAATGCTGAGTATCTTAATCAAATACAACAGCCCACAAGCAATTTTCAGGGATCCATTCAGGAGGGGTAACAATATCTTGGTATGCTTCATCTTGTCTACTATTTAATCTGTAATGAATACATAAAACTTGTTTTCATGGTGTAATCATCTCTTACCTTTCGATTGTAATCGATTTCAGGTTATGTGTGATGCTTACACTCCTGCTGGGGAACCCATCCCCACCAATAAGAGACATAATGCGGCAAAGATATTTAGCAATCCTGAAGTTGTTGCTGAAGAACCCTGGTATATATCTCTTGTGGATTCCTTGCAGTTTCAATGAATTTTTATCATGACTTTATTCTTTTTTTCTCAACTAAACGTCACATTATGATCTCCAAATAGGTATGGCATTGAGCAGGAATATACCTTGTTGCAGAAAGATGTTCAATGGCCTGTTGGATGGCCTCTTGGTGGTTTTCCTGGGCCCCAGGTGAAAATTCGTTTCTTCAATCTTTTAAATTGAAGTTTATCTGGTCTGACCTTCATTACTACCACACTAACAAATTATTAAGCTTTTAATTAATAATGTATTCGTTTTATTGATGACATGTATATTTCTTATGATGAAAGGTTATTAACTTTTGAAACCAAATTAAATTTATTGGTCTTTTTTGTTGCTGACTTGTTAACCTTAATTGTGACTTTTTAATGCTATAACTCACTTTTTAATGCTTTGATATGACTTATTGCTTCATGCGTTCTCTGTTTTTTTTTTCTTGCTCAACAGGGACCATACTATTGTGGTATTGGTGCTAACAAGGCTTTCGGGCGTGATATTGTTGATTCACATTACAAAGCATGTCTTTATGCGGGCATTAACATAAGTGGAATTAATGGAGAAGTGATGCCTGGTCAAGTAAGTTGAAATATATGTCAAAATCTTCATATTCATCTATTTTTTTTACCCTTATATTTCATATCCTTATCTTTTTCTAATGTATTGTTGTTTTTATCTTAATTCAATCTATTCTTCATGATGGGCAGTGGGAATTCCAAGTTGGTCCATCAGTAGGCATCTCTGCAGCTGACGAGTTATGGGTTGCCCGTTACATTTTGGAGGTACTTAGCACTTTAGTAGCTATAAGTTGGTCCACCACTATTTTTATTTAAATATTTCAGCAAATATTTCTCTTTGTATTACCAGAGGATCACTGAGATTGCTGGAGTGGTGCTTTCCTTTGACCCTAAACCAATTCAGGTGAATAATACTAATCCTATTTGAATTTATATTCTACTTACTTTTGTCCCTGTGTGGCACACAAAAATTGAGGCCATGTTGATTCTATATATAATCAAAACATATGGTTAAAATTAGATTTAAGTAAATTAACATTGAACATTTCTATGGTCATTGATTTTGGTGTGATGATATTGGCGGCTATCATTTTGATTATGCTCTTACAAACAGGGTGATTGGAATGGTGCTGGTGCTCACACGAATTACAGGTAATCATGGTTACTTACAGAATGATTAGTTATTAACATAACATAATGTCACTTTTTTATGGCTAACAAGGAAATGATATGTTGTATAATGTTCCAGTACCAAGTCCATGAGAAACGATGGTGGCTACGAAGTCATAAAAAAAGCAATCACTAAGCTGGAAAAGAGGCATAAGGAGCACATTGCTGCTTACGGAGAAGGCAATGAACGTCGTTTGACAGGAAAACACGAGACAGCAGACATGAACACCTTCATATGGGTAAGCCATAATGCAATATTAAGGAAACAAACTTATTTAAAGTTGTAGAAGTAATGACATGACGTGATATTTTAGTAGTTTTTTAAATATAATTATTGAACTAATAGTAAAGTTGGTTAGTTAATGTTATTGATTGTGATGTTGATGTGGGAATGCAGGGTGTTGCAAACCGTGGTGCTTCTATAAGGGTAGGGAGGGACACTGAGAAGGCAGGGAAGGGATACTTTGAGGATAGGAGGCCTGCATCTAACATGGACCCTTATGTCGTCACTTCCATGATTGCTGAGACAACCATTCTTTGGAAACCATAAGCAACCTCAAAACACAACCACACATGGCTTCTACAATGCGTAGTTGCTTCCACCTTAGGATGGTCAATTTGTTCTTCTCTCTGTTTTGTGTGCGCTCTCATTTTGTGACAAGCTTGCCTGTTGTTAGGCATTGTTTGTCAGTGGTACTCACTGCCAAGCGAGGAATTGTTGCTTCGTTCCTTCATTGAACGTTTTAAGTTTTAGAATAATACAATGCCTTTCAAGTATTAGTGTTGTTGTTTCATTCGAATTTCAAGTATTAGTGTTGTAGTTTGGTTCGAATTTCAGGTTTCTATTTGACTAAACAAAGTGCATGCACATCTCTCTTTCTGCTTCTGTCTAAAAGTTCTGCTGATCGATACTGTGACGCCTTTTCAAACACAATTTCAATAATTGTACATATCTTATAGGTCTGGAAATGTTTTGTCAACATCACACACTTCAATACTCTAAAAACATTGTTTTTATATTGAAAAAAATTCTAAAGAACCACCTAAAAGGAAGGAGATAAAAAAAAAAGGTTAAAGTAAAGATATGGTTACAATGGTCATTTTTAATTAAGGTACTTATATGATTCGAGATTACAATATACCGGATTAACAACTCCGATTTGCAGCATACCAAAATATTATTAAAATCAATAAATAAATAGCAATGAAACATGGGAGACTAAAGCCCATGTCCATGAACCCAAACAGTAACAGAATATGTATTTAGAAAGCCCCAAGATTAAAATTTACTGTGTTTCATGTCTCTTTTTTCTTACATCAAAATATGACAAGTAATTAAAGAGTATCTCTATTTTTATTACTATCCCATGATATATAGTGAAGAGTTGATAACTGGCAGATATATATGTAGATATATACGCGTCGTAGGAGAGTGTTAAGAAAGTTTAGCCTTCACGAGTGTGTAGGTTTGTATTCTGTCATTTGAAGCTCCTCTGCTAGTTTGTTGGGATCCAAGGGAACAACTTTCTGATCATTCTTGGAGACTGTAATGAAAGGGTTTGGTTATGGTGGTCTCGGATACAAACCGTGTTCCAGCAGTGCTCAGAAGAAGAATTTGACATCCCAATGCAAAAAGTAACAGGAACGTAAATAAATTGGCATTACATGAGAGATGAGTCCAAAGATACATGCAGAAGGGTGATTTTTTGTGACATGTACGTGGCATTATTTTAAAAAATTATTATCAATATTTTGTTGTTTTCCTTTTTGGGGTAGACAACATATGTTTTTTTATATTTTAAAGTGGTCCTTTAATTCCACCAATCTATGATTATTGGGTCCAATCAATTTTGTTTTTGCTGCACTACGAGTAAGATGGACCAGCTATTTATAAGCCGGGCCTAGACGAGTGGGACAAAGGGTCCTATTTTGGTATACCTAGTTGAGGTCGTTCCTTTTAACTTATATAAAATTTAATTTAATTTTATTATATGTATATATATTTTTTAAATATTAATCTACAATTTTTTTTAACTTTCTAGTTTTATAATTTCGTTATTTTTTTATATTTTTAATCGTGGTGTTTTATTTAATTTATAGCAATAGAAAAATCAAATAAAAAGTATGTGTGAGAGGAAGAACCGCACAATGATGAACATGATGAGAAGTCTTTTTGAAAAAGAACGAAATTTTAAAGAAATTTTGGTCGAAGGCTGTCAACTAGAGCATTTATATTTTAAATAGAAGTCCAACTCTAGCAGTTCAAAATATGATACCCGAAGAAGCTTGGAATAGTAGAACAGGATGCAAGTCATTTCAAAACTTTTGGTTACATAGCCTATGCACACATACCAGATAAGAAAAAGATGAAGATAGATGACAATGGAGAAAAATGTGTTTTTCTTTGTTTTAGTGTTTGTTTAAAAGCTTACAAATTGTATAATCCTAACACTAAGAAAATCATCATTAGTCGAGATGTAATCTTTAATGAAGAAATTTTTTGGCAGTGACATGTACATAGTGTTGATAATAATATTCCAACAGATTTTGATGAAGAAGAAAAAGAAGGAAGCAACTTGTGGAGATTCAAGATGAATAAGCAATCATAAGAGAACCAATTCAAGATGAGCGAGCAACTATAAGAGATCGGAGGACATAATGACTTAAAAGGAGACCGGCATGGATGCGAGTGATTATGAGGTAATAAGAATTGATCAATCCGAAGATTCACTCATTCATTTTGCTCTTTATGCAGATTGTGATTCTGTAACTTATGAAGAGGCGGGTTAACATTCAAAATAGAGAAATGCCATGGACAATGAAATTGCAACCATAGAAAAGAATAATACATGGGAGTTAACAAAACTTCCAAAAGGAATGACGACCTTTAAGTGGATTTATAAAACAAAGTTGTCAAAGGATACAAGCAAGAAGTTGACATTAACTATAAAGAAGTGTGATAGGGTCGACAAGGTTTATTCTAGAAGGCAAGAAATTATCATTTATTTAGAGTCTATTAGGGGTAATTAAGAATAAGTGTTAGCATATATTCAAAAGTCTAATTAATTTGAAAATAATTGGGCGCAGATTGTTGGGATGGAGGGATAAGAATAAATAGGGGATTTGTCATGTATTTAGGGCAACGAGAATTTTATCTAGTTTGGGAATGTCAGGAGAGACATTATTCCTCACTTGGGTGGGTTTTATTGTATTGTTGAAGTGAGGGTTTTGAGGAGAGTGGATAAATAAAAGAATAGAGGATTCCACCATTGTTGAATCCTAACAACTGGTATCAGCTTGTCGGGGGACCAGGGGAATCTGTGGATTGTGCAATCACAGACACAAAAGATGGAAACTATCGAAGCAGCTTTGGTAAAGCTTAGTAATAAAACAGACAACTCGAAACTCGTATGGAGGAAGATCGAGCTTGTTATACAAACATGGAGGCAATGATGCTTTCCATTAATGAGATGATGAAGACGATGGGGGATCGTTGGGCGGAGGACGATAATGGGCGAGAGCGCTGCGACTTCCGTGGGATCGATGGTCCTCAGGGCTTTCGGCGAAAGAGAACGATGCCAGAACAGTGGCAGAAGCTGGATGTCCTGATCTTTCACGGGAAAGAAGCATTCTGGTGGCTAGATCGCATGGAGCAGTACTTCACCCTCTGGGTGATTCCAGAGGATGGGTGGTTGTCAGTGACGACGTTCACTATGGAGGGACGTGCTTTAACTTGGTTTCGGTGGTGGGAACATACGACATAAGTCCAGCAGTGGGCCAATTTCAAGGACGTAGCGTTGAAGCAATTTGAGTCGAAAATTTTACAGAACCCATATGAAATGTTGCTAGGGGTCCGTCAGAATACCACGGTGAAGGAATTCTGGGATCAATTTGAACTTTACACCGTTACAATCCTTCATTATTTAAGCGGGAAAAACTTGAAATAGCCCTTCATTGTCATTTGGCTGGTGTTTTATGTGTGTTGCATTATATTTTGCTGCTAGTCTTCCTACTCCAGTTACTTAAGATATAATGTTGACCACATAAAACACTAACTAAATAACACATAAAATACTAGCCAAATAACACATAAAATACTAGCCAAATAACACATAAAACACTAGCAAAACACCAGCCAAATGTCTCTTATATATCACCTAGGATCAGCTGCCACCTAGAGATGTTAGCTGCTAGGATAATTCAAAACAGTGGAAGTCCTTATGCGAGTCCTATTCTTTTGGTGCAGAAGAAGGATAACACTTTGTGTTTCTGTGTAGATTACAAAGCTTTGAATCAGGTTACCATACCAGATAAGTTTCTCATTCCTGTGATAGATGAACTCCTCAATGAATTAGCTGGGGCTAATGTATTTTCAAAACTGGATTTGAAAGCAGGATACCACCAGATTTGAATGAAAATAAAGGATGTGGTGAAGACGGCTTCCCGCACGCATGAAGGTCATTAACAATTGACGCAACCGGGGTCATGACGGGACGACGATCCGAAAAAAGATAAATAATAAAAATGAATTTGAAATTTTAAGAAAATGGGAGTCGCCACCATAGTTTTCATGGAACTATGAAAAACCAAAGAAAACAAAGATAAGGCTGATCTATGAAAACCGGATTGCGAGTCCGGGAGCCGGTTACGCGTGGGGAAGGTATTAGCCCCCCACGGCGCCCGTCCTAAGATGGTACCTTTAACTGAATAGAATCAAATGAGTGTAATTTTTGAAATATTTATTTTTTATGAGAAATAGAAATAAAAGCAAACAAAATAATTTTTATTTAGAAAAGAGCCCGACAAGGTTTAACCTCGCTCCTACGTATCTCCATCAAAGATGGAGAATCAGGGTTACGTAGTTCTATAAGTAGAAGACTGTTTGTTGGTTGGTGATTTTTAGTTTTTGAAGATTTTTGGTATATTTTTAATTTTAGATGAATTGATTTTTTTTTTAAATTAAACTTCATTTTAGATATCGCTTGACGCGTATGACCCTTTGATATTCCTAGTTGAAAATGTTTTAGGCTGAGTTCAAGAGGGGGGGTGAATTGAACTTTGAAAGATTTTATCTAATTTCGACCTTTGAAAATAGTTTTCGCAATCTGAAAAACTTTAATGAATCTTGGTATTAAAGATATAGAGTACTATAAAGAAATAAATTGATTCAAGGCACGAATGAATCAATTTGTTATATTGACATATATAAGCACACAACAAATTCTCAATCACACTGAATTGTAAATTCACAGCAGCACATTAATCAGATCAGGTTCACACTGTTTTAATTTCAATATACACTTAATACAGAAACACACAAAATCAAACTTGAATGAGAGCAGAGAAGAGCAGTATTACAAAATACTAATTTAACACTTCTAACACATCACTACACTGATCTGATAAAGTTTCCTACCACCAGTAATTGATGCAAATCAATGTCAGCACAGGATCAAACACACAAAAATATCAAGAATCACACTGCAGTAATAAACTCTTAAGTATGAAGCAACTCAGATTCTTAACATTGCAGAACAACTCTCAAATCAGATTTGTTCAGAATTAAAACTGATGTGACATTACAGATTATTCAGTTTTCCAGCAATGCAGTCAATTTCCAGTTAATGCTGTGTGTAATTCAATGTTTGAAAAGAAACAATCTGTTAATCAAAATTTCAAGAACAGCTACAATAGAATAATCAGAATCAACACACAATTCAAGTTACAATGCACACATCAATATTCAGCAGAGGACTTAAATCAGTTTTATCAAGATTACCGAAAATTAATTCAATCTTTCAATTTAATTCAGTGTGCAGTGCAAGAACAAATCAAGATTATAAGAAAAGGGTTCAAGAAGAAGAGACACAATCAATTTTATACTGGTTCACCACACAGGGCTACGTCCAGTCTTCTCTGCACAACTTGCAGAGAAAGTTCCACTAACTCAATTAATTGTTCACATACAATTAATCAACCAATTTCTACTCCCCGTAGAAATTAGTACCCTGCTAAATTGATCCACTGCTCCCCGCAGCCTCCAATTAATTTCAGTAGAAACACCAGGCTAACACCTATAGCCCAAACCTGTCAATTTCTACTCCCCGTAGAAATCAGAACCCTGCAAATTGATCCACTACTCCCCGCAGCCTCCAATCAATTTCAGCAGAAACCCCAGGCTAACACCTATAGCCCAAACCAGTCAATTTCTACTCCCCGTAGAAATCAGTACCCTGCTAAATTGATCCACTGCTCCCCGCAGCCTCCAATCAATTTCAGTAGAAACACCAGGCTAACACCTATAGCCCAAACCTGTCAATTTCTACTCCCCGTAGAAATTAGAACCCTGCAAATTGATCCACTGCTCCCCGCAGCCTCCAATCAACTTCAGCAGAAACCCCAGGCTAACACCTATAGCCCAAACCAATCAATTTCTACTCCCCGTAGAAATCAAACCCTGCAAATTGATCTACTGCTCCCCGTAGATTCCAATCAATTTCAGCAGAAAACACAGGCTTACTTCTAAAGCCCAAACAGTACAAACGTTCAATGAATTTCACAAAATTACAATGAAAACACCTCAACTCTTGATTCAAACAGGATCAAGAAGGGTTTAGAAAAAAGAAATGCCTGTACACAGTCTTGAAGAAACCCAATAGCACACTTTAGTCAGAATTGATTCTTCAAGTAAAAGCCCTCTTTCGAAACTGATTATTATGAAAACAGCAGAATCTCTCACAGTATTTCTCACAGAATGTATTTCAAAGTGATTGTGATTTTCGAAAATGTATCTCTCTTCTTTCTTTTCTCGTGCTCTTTCTTTTTCTTGTTTCTCTCTCTGTTTTAGCACTTAAAAAACCCACTGTTTTATAGAAGAAGAGCTCAAACCAGATTTTCAGAAAAATAGTTAATTCAGTTAAGCTCAGGCACGAATAAATTGATTTGGCTTAACCTGAAATCAGTTTGTAATAGTTCAGTACTTTGTTTTCCAAAACTGTTAATTCAGTTATGCTCAGACACGAATAAATTGATTCGGCTTAACTTGAAATCAGTTCATAATAGTTCAGTACCTTATTTTCCAAAACTGTTTTAACTACCTTATTTTCCAAAACTGTTTTTAACTGAAGTTAAAACCTTTTTATGGTTTGATTTAAATCATTTAACCCATGTGCTAATGAATTTCTCCTTAGATGTGCATAGGTTCTCTTTCACGACCAATCATACTCACTCGCACTAAGACATTGCCTAGAACACATTTCCACTTGCTTGCTTTGGCTTGCTGGTTATGTCTTGCATGGCTTCATCAAATCCTTAAGTATTGTGAGAATACTAACAAATATATATTTCAAAATAATAATAATATTAAAATAAAAAAAAAGGTTTAACTATCTATTTCTATTATTGTGTTATTTAGGTTGCTTTCAATAAATGTAAAAATGGAAAAAACAATAAAGAAAAAACGAATTAAAAAAATAATAATAAAATGTTCCAGCCACATTATCTCCAATATTTCCCATTTATTCCCCATATTCATTTATTTTCGAATTTGATTATATGTGTGGGAGGTTATGATGCCATAACAGCAATAATGGTACAATTCTGCCCATTTTTCATTCTGTGTTCGTCCTTGGAATTTAACAGTCAGTTGGTGTTATAAGTGGGGATAATTAGGAATTAATAGATTTGAATCTGAATTAAAAGAGAATAATCAATTGGCAGTTCACAAATTATAATTAAGTGGGAATAATTAAGAATTAAGGGATTTAAAATTTGAATTAAGAGTGGGCTGACTAGAATTAGTATAAATATGCATAGTGAGCAAGTGAATGGACGCGAAAAAAAACACAGAGAGACAACAAGAATCACAATGCTAAAAAATTAGTGGGCATCTAGAGTCATCGAAAGCAGGAGGAGAAAAATTCCGAAGTTCTTGAAGTAGTGTTTCAATGGGTAAGTTCGGATCTATCGTTTTTTGTATATGTATATATAATTCTGGTTGCTCATTTGATTCTTTTATTGTCCTATAATTCAACCCTTATTGTTTTGATTTGTGTTAAAACATGTTGTTTAAGGATCTTCAATCGATATATTTTGGTTGCTCACTTGATTCCTTTATCTCTTTATGTAATATGATTATTTGAGAGTTTTTACAACATCTTGATATTCAACCCTTCGTGCTTTGATTCGTCTAGAAATAAATACAAAAAAATACAAGACCTTTTTTATTTCTCAAACAGAATATAAAATTTTCCTAAAAATTTAATGAATAATTAATTTTTCGGGAAAAAGTAAAAAAATAATAATAAAGTGATGTTGTTTTTGTGAAACAATTTTCAAAAATCATAAAAAGGTAAAAATTT
>Ga0209700_108111_pt1 | contig 13894 bp, 2 predicted proteins | sample SiratroredBW_FD_187528 | JGI IMG/M metagenome (GOLD analysis project Ga0209700, IMG submission 187528) | Root nodule microbial communities of legume samples collected from California, USA - Siratro red BW (SPAdes) (version 2) | ecosystem: Host-associated > Plants > Roots > Nodule | place: USA... | reverse complement strand
AACTTATTTTTCTAATTAGTTTATCTTATACTCAGCATGTTAAATGAAAATTTGAACACCGAAGTAAAAAGGCACTGCACAAAAAAATAATGAGAATTTGATTTTAATCAACTAATTTTTGTTAAATGCTTTTATATGACCCTAAGCATGAATATGTAATATCATCTAGTTTAGGTAAATGGTAGTTTAGGTAAATGGTTGCATCGTTATGTGATTCCTCGGTTGTAAGAATTGTGTCATCAGAATGTGTGAACCAGTCCATTCGGTATCATTACTACGTACTAAAGAATCCACCACTACAAAAAATTGTGTGGTATTCATAGTAGTATATGCCAGATATTCATAGATGTTCTTATAATATGGTCCAGATTTTATTCTCAATTTATTTAATTATTCTGTCACATATCACTCTGACCCTGTGTTGTGCACTCTGCATATTAAATTTTCTCCACAAATGGAGAACATCATGAATAGTTTACATTTTTAGTTTTATTCTTCCAAAAGGGATCCAATTTTAGTGCGCAACATTTAGATGGAGTGAGGAGAATATCAGCACCCAGGCATCAAAATTTCACAATGCTGATTAGAAAGGAAAGAGGTTGACAAATTAAAATGCTTATAACCTAAAGTATAAAATAAACAGTGCATGGACAGTAAGATTTTTTCTTTTATTGCTGTCTAATCATAATCATAAACCTTAATATAAACACTGACTTTCTTGTTTTTTTTTTTAATAAATATTTTAAACATTACAACTGTCATAACTTTTTTACTGGTTAATAATGTAAATTTTTAATACTATCAGTGCATGAGAAGTTCCTTCATATATATTATGTGTTATTGGACACCTTTCAGGAGAATAATATGAGAAGATATGTAAATAGAGTTTACTTTGATAAATGTTTTCATGCTCACTTTTGAAAGAAAGAATAAAGTAACTATTTTATAAACTAAAATTCGTTTACACCTAAGTTAAAAATCAGTTTTTAAAGAGTTAATATGAAAAAACTTCTATGAATTAACTTATATATAAAATAATTTTAATTCACAGATAGTTTGTTTTATTTTTTTGAATCATAGTCTTAATAAATCTCACATGTCACTGGCACATTTCTACTAATACCAACAGGTATTTCGGCAGGTCAATATCGATTGGACAATATAATAGGTTTCCGCGAAAGATAGCCTCTATAATAGGTTTCATTGTGCTAAAACATGTATTTTTTAAGGAAAGATACTCATATACTCTTTCATTCATAAAGAAAGCAAAGAGGAATATGAGAGCTATACTATAGGATGTTGACATTTTAGCTAATATATGAACCACAATATTATATAGCCTCTTTATTAAACTTATGAAGAAGTTGTTGATATTAGGAATTAAGCTACTACATTAATTATTAAGGGTAATATATGGTATTGAGTTTGTTGATGACATACAAATGACTAATACACAACTATATTAGGAAATTCAGTGTCTTGAAGGGATATATTGACTAAATCTTATAGATAGAAAACTCTTTCTAATTTAAAGAAATTATAGGAGAAACTACCATATGTGAAGAGATATACAATGCTATGTCATGTAATAAATTTGATGAAACAAAAACGCAGGTAAAAAGTCTACCTTAACAGGATTTGCAATCTAGGTGGCCACAGAAACTTTAGATAAATATAGTCTTTTCCTATATTGGCTTTGAAATTTCAAATATAAATATACCTTTTAATCTTGATTTTAGTTCTAAAAAAAATCATATACGTACTGTAGATGATAATCTACGATAGCATCAATCAGAAAATATTGAATATATATATATATATATATATATATATATATATATATATATATATATATATATATATATATCATAATTTCAACAATTAATATTTTTAATCAGTGATTGTAATTTTGTATTTTTATCTGTTAAAATTTAGTTTACTTTAAAGAAAGAAAATACTTTTTACAAATCATCAATCTTCTTCATAATTGTTAATCTTAGTCACGTATGACATAAGCGTCTCAAACTTTTAAAATAAATTATAAGTATAGATACAATTTTCTAAAATATAATACTCTAATTTTAAATATAAATAGTATGAATAAATAAACTAAAATCTTTGAGAAACTATAATTTCTTTCAAATTAAGTTTTCTCTACAAGTTAATGTTTCTTCACTTTTCTAAGTAATCATGTTCAAAATATATTTTTATATTATGAAAGACATTGATTTAAAAGAATAAAATTACACCTTAATTAACTTTTACAAATATATCTTACTCTTAGTAATCTATTATCTATTGGTACATCTAAATATCAACTCTAAATTATATAAGATAGATTATATATTAAAGAATTTAATTCGACAATTGGACCATCAGAATAAAAATCATTTAAATAAAAATATATAAAAGATTGTCTAATAATAATGTGACAAACTAACGAATAAAAATTAGATCATTTGAATAAAAAAAATATACAAAATCGTCTAGTAACAATGTGACAAACTATTTAGTATGAGCACCTATTAAACTTAACTATCTTAACAATATTTTTGTTATTTTCTTAGTTTAGGTATTATATATAAATATATTACAAGTCTAGATGATATATTATATTGTAATAGATTTTGTGTGTATAAGACCTTCTACTGTTAATAAAGTGTTTTCTTTCAGTCTTATTTTCTTGTTTCATTAGTGAAAAAAAAGATTTTCTACGTCAATTCTGAAAAACTTTCAACATCGGTTGTGAATCCAACAATTGACATCATTTGTGAGAGTGTTATACGAGTAGAAAACTCATGAGTAAAACACATTTGAAATAAAAGAAAAGTTTGCAATATATAAAAACTTACACTTAAATGGAAGATTGTGAAGAATTCAAGTGTAGAATAAAAAGTTTTACATTAAATAGATATAAGTAAGATAAGTAATATATAAAAAATAAGACTCTCAAACACATTATTTTAAGGTCTTAAATTAGAGGTGATGTCAAATCTCTTATACAATAAATTGACTCATAACTTGATATTTATAATATTCAAATTTCATAAGTTAGATACCATCTCTCTTTTTAAATCGAAAAGAAATAAAAATGGTACTTGATATAAATATTGCTTTATGATTCACATGCATGAATTGATTATTTGGCATTAAAAGTACATTTAGTATATATAGTAAGCCATTATTAAAAGAGGACAAACGGGAGCAAACAATGAATGTGAAAAATTTATGCTTCTGCATAAATGCTTAGTGACCTACTTAACATTGTACATCATTTCCATTACTCTCACCACATATATAACCATCATCAAAATCCGTTGCCCACGTTAATAGAAGACAACCCCACGTTATATGCTCTAGAAATTAATGACTAACCATCAATATTCATGAATGAGAGAATGGCTTACATTACAACTTTCAAAAATTATATCAAAAGGCAAAAAGAATGCATTCTAGATTGATATATATACTTTCTTTGTAAAATCTATTGTTAACTAAAACCTTATATATTTCCTTTAAGGATGCAACATTTTTTTGAGTAAACAACCCACTTCAATAGTAATCTGAGAAAATTCCATCCTCATATATATTAATTTTGTCATTAACTATTCAATTTCTGGTGTTATCCTAGCTTTAAAAGAAACAATTATTTTCAATAAACAAGTTGAGTCAGTTTACTAATATGACTCAACAAATATTAAATATATATGAACATTTGACCTAAGTTAACCTCTGAATCACCATACTGAAACTGAAACAGAAAGAGCCCTGAGGTTACTAATTGACACCTGGAGCCCTGTGATTGAATAACCTAGCAGTAGTAAAGAGGGGACTGGGACAAGAAAGAATCCTAAGGTTTGCCAATACATCAACTAGAGCTAAAGATCATCAATCACTTTTCACTGTTTGATTATGCCCTAGACTCTTGACACGTTTCGTCTTGAGGCATGAGAGAGAGCCCCACAAATGGTGTTTGTTTCTTTGTTTTAAGGTTTAAACGTGAACGGAATCTTGAAAGTATGAAGATACCTAACAAAATTGTCCATGTTGTAACATCATGAAATTCGTCGTGTGGCCTCGTTTTATTTCTAGCCACATGACGAAGCCCACGCAATGAAAAAGTATAGGAAGGGGAAAAAATCAAACCGACAAGGTTAACCACCAACTGGATCTCGGTCCAAAAGCAACAATCAGTTATCATTCTTGGAGATCAGCTACTTCGTATCCATTCTACATCTTCTGAATAATCTACATTCGTTAAGGTAATGTGATCAAAACAACATAGAGGCAACACACAATAGCTGGGTTGCTATATATGCATTACATATTGGGGTTTCAGTGGTTAAGAAGAAAAAAAAACATTAAACTGAACCTTGATTAAATAACGTTCGTTATCACTACCACAGATTCTTGTCCAAGCAACAGCTGCAAATGACCTAATCAAACATAGAGATCGAAAAGTGAGAAAATTTGAGGTTCTACCAAGTGCTACAAAAGGACATGATCATATAATGGGGGTTAGAAACACCAAAAAGTAAATCATTTCCACATGTATCATGCCAACTGGGATGCCCTCCACCACATGACTGCTTCCTATTAATCACAAAACTCACTACTTGAACCTAGTGAACCAATTCAAGGTTTAGTGATCATGACTCTATGTGGTTCATTTAGGACTTGACCCTAAGTAACCAAAGCGATTGGCTAACACATTGACATCTTCTTCGTCATCTTGGCCTTGTGAAGTTGGAATATCTAATTCACCCTCAAAACCCTCACTGAACAGTTCTTCCCAGAAACCTTCATCGAGCTCTTTCTCCAACCTCTCTTGTGATCCTAGTGCCTCAGGCTCTTCTTCTTGTTCCCTCTTTCCCCTACCATAGCCTTGCATCTCCAAAGCCAGCACTTCCAACTCCGAGACTCCAAATCCATATTCCCCAAACACTTGGAACTCCACTTTAACGTTGCTTCTTCCTTCCCTTCCAATGCTTGATTCTCCAACCCCACTTGGTCCTTGCTCAATTGGTCTTCTCCTCTTCTTGGACATGGCCTCTTCAAGCTCCTTCCTCTTCTCTTTCTGCTGGAGTAGCTGCTGGATGAAGGTGGGGTTCTTCAAAGCTCTAGCCAAGAAAGCCATCATCTGCTGCTGCTTAATTTCTGTCCCTCGTAGCCTCTCCTCCATTTCCTCAAGGTACGACCTTGTATTCTGCTGCTGCTGTCTCAGCTTCACAAGCTCCATCATTAACACGTGCTTGTCACGCTTTAAACGATCAATCTCCTCATCAGGTCCAAAACGACCAACTTCAACACAGTGGCCTTGTCCTTGTTGAGAAGTAGAAGGCTGAGAAGGTTGCTTTCTTCTCCTTATGTTTGCCAAAAGGTGCCTGTGCCCTCTCAGGAATCCTTCGTTTGCAAACTCCCACTTATCGGGATCAATTTTTCTAAAACCCTATGAAATTTAACCCCATCTTCAGTACCCAAAATCAACATTCGCTCAATAAATTCAAACCATAACTGCTATAATTATTATGATGTAAAATGATCAAATTGATAGAGCTTGATGCCAAACTGTACCACTACGGCATGCCACAGCAGGAATGAATGAGAGAGGAGAATAGAGAGATCTAGAAATCTAGAAAAAAGCCCACTGGACAACATGTGACTTTGAATATTTAAATACTACAGTACGTCAGTTTTAATAATAAAAAAATATGAAAACTTACCGCTGTTACGGGGAAGAAACAAAATTTAAAATGATAGAACAGTGAAATTATATTTCACTACAAAAAACTAACAAAAAAAAAAAAAAAAAAAAAAGAGATAGAGCTATCTTTCATTCAAAGAAAAAGATTGCTTCTTAATTGGATTATTACTTATCTATTCAATATACAGTTTCATAGATATTTCTTGAACAGTTTTCCAGAGAATTGAAAACTTTACTCAATTAATTCGCATTCAAGAAGTTTTCATTAAATATAGAAATACAATTCTGAAAAGAAAACACCATGAAACTGCGCTTAAAGTTTTGTGAAACGCTAATCCCATCAAAATGGAAATAACGGTAATCTCAGAAAACTGGAAGAATCGTTAATCCCACAAAAGTGGAAGGAAACGGGTGAAGAAGACGGTGGAAAACAGAAGACTTACGTAAGTGTTCAGTTGCCGTACAAAGCTGGAAAAATTGCTGTGCTTGAAGTATCGAGGGAGAAGGTCTCTGGAGAAAGCGTGAGGATCCCAAACCACAAAACTGGCACCGCCCCTGCTCCATGAAACTATGTGGCTAGTGGTGGGGTCCTCCACTGCATCATAAGTCTTGGTCAGAAATGGGGGCGGCCCTACTTCGTGAAGCCCCTCCATTGGCCTGGGAAGAGGAACCATTGTTGACTCATCACCTGCTGTTAGAGTAGTCGGCGATGATGAGGACGATGGTGGTGGCGATTCCAAGTACTCTTCTTTCACAGGGTACAGATAGTTCATTTTGAAAAAAATAAACAAATTCGTTTTGTTAAGGTTCCGATATGTTAATTGAATTCGCCCTTGGCTTCAAGTTAGTGTTTGTGAGCTTTGTGAAGAAAGGAAGGATGAATTTGACATGAAGCAGAGAAGAAAAGTAGAAAAATACATGGAAACAGAGGAGAATGAAAGAAGGGAATAAAGAAGAAGAGGGAAAGTGGATAATTGCAGCTTAAACGGAATGGAAGTGAAATTGAGGGAAAGGGGTTTGAAAAGTGGAGAAAAAGTGAAGGTTTGGAGTTTGGTTTGTGAAAGAGGAATGCAGAGCACTCTGTTTCCTTGTTTGGAAAGTCGTTTGAGCAGTTAAAAACAGGATATAGTGTTTGTTTGTCATAACACATGGATACCTATGTAGGAAGAAAGGTGCTGAAGTGTTATGCGGGTTTATGTAGGGAGAGAGAGACATTAATAGTGGATAAAATATATTATTTATAAATAAAATAAAAGGAAAGTTAATTAGAAGATTCTAGACTTGTTGGAAGCAATATGTTTGTTTTATTAACCATTTTCCGGAAATAGCAAGTGGATGGAAGTGAGAGAGAGAGAGAAAGTGGGTGGGAAAGTTCTGGAAGTTACAGAGGGAAGCAGAAGGGCGTGGTGGTGGGGATGTGTGGTTTTTTAATGCTGCGGGATTCACATGTTGGTCTTGGAAGAGTGGTTTTGATTGGAATATTGATATTTTTATAATATATGATCCCAAATGCTGGCAAATTCCATCCTAACATGTGTGAGAAGCCACTTGGTTGGTTCATTAAAACTATGAGCTTCAAAACCACAAACAAAATTTATGGAAAGGATTTTGGGAAGCAGATGGATGAAGAAACACCCTAATTGTTTGTTGTCAGAACTAAAATTTAGTGTTAAAAATTTTTATTGGTCCAGGGAGGTAAGCTTAACTCTGCCACTAAATCCGACAAAAAACCTTTGCTTAGTATTTCCGTACACAAAAATCTAATGTCACCTCACTGCTTACTTTTTGTGTGGCAAAATTATTTTCTCAACAATAAATTTTTGTTTACTCGTTTTCTTAATCAATTTTCAAATGTGTTAGATGTGCAAAATAGAGAATAAACAATTGCGTATGATGTTGCACTCATGTCGATTTTTAGATTTCAATAGCGAAGATGTTTGGTTTTAGAATAAATCATTATAGGGATTTTGATGCAGAAAAACCACTATAAGAATAAAAAATTGAGTTTTCCACATATACTGTCATCCAAGTTATCCATTCAAAAATAGATAATTTTAAATACTATAACATTTGTCACAGTTGATGGCATATTTAATGTTTAATTCTCTATTCAATTCCCTTGCTATTTGGTTGACCAGAGAATAAAATAGGTAAAGCATAACGCAGATAAAAATATAAAAAAGTGAATCTAAATATGTGAGGACGGAATAAAAAAAGTTGTTCGGCTAATAAAAATAACTAATGAGTCGTACTTTTTTTTTATTTTTCCAAACTTACTTTTTTTTTATATTTTTTTACCTATATTTTTCTTCTACCAAAAAAATGCTTAAATAATTTCATATATTTTTCTCAATATTAAATTTTATGCTCAATGTTAAGAATATAATAATATTACTTTAAAAATATAAAATTCATTTATTTATTTTTTAATAAAAGCCCTTGACTTTTGTTTTTGTCATTAAGTTATCTTTGACAACTTGTATGAGTTTTTTTTATCTCTCTTAGTGTAATAAGTAACATTATATATTCTTTTGTATTTATTCATGCAATTTGAAAGTACAATTTAATATTATGATTATAAAAAAAAACTATAGAACATGTAGATTAATTAACATACAATTGATATAATTTAATTGATGATTTGAAGTTTAAATTATTGAAATATATAATTGTACTTATATAATTTCGAGTTTATCAAGAGAGAAACAATATCTAGCTGTATGGGATAGTGAAATTAAATCTAGTAAATAAATTCAATATTCAATTGAATGAAGTTCAAAGGGTGAAATTAACAAACACAATGGTTTTTTTGTTACTCAACCCTAACTTTAAAAGCTTATAAATTCACAACTTAGTAATGAGATAGAATTATCTTTCAGAAATATATTTGTAATATGCATTAAAAAATACCTATGAAATTGTATTTTGAATACAATTATTCTTATTAACGTTTTTTACATTCTCTCTAATGTTACTGATTTTCTTTTTCTCTACAACTTTATTGTAGTTAATAATCTTTCTATTATTATAAACGTGATTAAGGTTTAATTTTCATCAAAATCATATGATGTTTTTGCTTTTTTTATTTTCATATTTTCTTTATGAAATGCACTATTTTATCTTTGAATTTTTTTTTCTACCACGCTATTGGGAGAGTTGGTGACTAGATATGATTTAGAGTTTAGAGGTTGTTATTTGTCATGGTGGTGTGTAGTTTATGATGAGAGTGTTATCAGTTTTGGATAAAAAAAGGACAACCGTTTGTTTGATCATTATACTTAAAAGTTCATCCCTTTTGATTAACACAAATACATTAGTAAGAATTTTATTAATTACAAGCATAAGACCAATACTTCACAAAAGCTAATCTAATTATTATTCATAAACATAGTTAATGATAATTTTTTCCTCTTGGTTATTTTTAAGTATCGCATTTGTATAATTATTTTATTTTCATGTCCCAATTTCAAGATAATATTTATCATTTTCATTTTTTATCATTTATACTTTTACTATTTACATAATCTTTAGTTATTTTACACATACAACACTATTTTTTGAATTATAACGCTTAAGAGGCGTTAAATAATTAAGTAGGTCTTGGACATTCATATTTTCACTACATATTGTCTCATTTTCGAAACTGTTTTCTCATTTTATATTACTCTTATTTTTGAAAAAAAGAACAGACTAAAGTTCACATGGAAAGTGTTTTATAATTTTTAACTTGCTTTTTATATGCTTTCTGATGCATTTGTGTACGATTTGAAAAATTTTCTTCTTATAATAGGATCGAAGTATCCCTAAAATGTTCCTATTTATATCATTCTTTGTTGGTAAAAAATTTTATTAAATTATACCAAAAAATTATACAACATCTAAAAAAGAAAAGCACCATTTTATTTATAAACCTATTTTTATTTCAAGGGTGTTAAATTTGAAATAAAGGACCCATGTCAAAAATTAAACTCATAGTATACTTAAAATTACTCCTTTCATATTCTTTTTAAGTGTTATTGAAAATTCTTTTTGGAGAAATAAATAATATAATACTTTTTCTACTTTAATAAAATATTATAAGAATAATTAATGTTATCTTAAACTTTAAAAATAAAAATTTGAATTTAATTTTTTCTTAAAAAAATCAACAATTAAAAAGAAACAGAAGAGTATTCAATAAAGTTTCCCAGAGAGGACTGATATTTAAATTTCACTTGAATTATCTATTATTTTTTAGTGAAAAGTATTCAACATGTTGATGATTATATTTATTGTAAAACTTAGTTAGTTATTTTTAAGGAGATTTCTATTTTATTTAAAAAATTCAAGTTTAGTTTCTGTTTTTGCAAGAGATGGTTAGTTCTAATAACAATAAAGTCTTCGGTTGTTCTTGATGTTCCTACACTCCTATTGCTTATTCGCTTCTCAAGTCTAGTAGGTGATTTAAATTAGAGTTTAGAAGTATAGATTGAACTCATATTTATAGATGTTGTAATGGGCCATAAGCACTTAGGCCCAATGGGTCCAGTTTGGTATAAGGTCTAGCTTATTATGATCCATTCCAACTTGAACTTATTATACTGTACCTTCCCCTGTGTCTCGCACATGAGACTGTCATGTGTCACACGTAATTGGTGTGTACCGCTCCTACCTCGTGACAGTCCTATTTGTGACCGAATCTCGGTCAACCCTCTCAAAATATCCTAAAAAGTGCATATGTAAATATAATTGGTTAAAAAGTGTATATGTAAATGTAAATATAATTGGTTAGTGAGTATTTTCAACTGTATAATAGAGTTTCACTCTAATATAAATGATATATAAATAACTAGTCTATTATTATATGTTTATTCCTTTTTTTTTTCTTTTTATCTTATTTCTTGATTTTAATTAAGTAATTGTGTGGATTCTATTTTATTCATTCCTCTCTATATGTATAACACAATAAATATATGTATAAATTATTAAAAAAAAAAGTATAATAGAAAATAAAATAGTAAACGTGTTCTTGAAATTCCTTAATAATATATAAAAAGGACCAATTTTTTTCTATGATTGAAACAAATAAAAAATAACAAAACGAGTAACAATTAACATTGATTAAGTAAACTTGTAAATAACAAAATTTACCCTAATTTTTTAGTATATCTGAAATTTAATATCCCACATTCTTCCCACTCTATGATGCCAAACTAGTCTTGGATTCAAACTCCACAAAAACATACCAGTATCAAGTGTCAACATAATATGGGAAAGGTTTTGCAAGGTAAAACTAGATCGTTGCACTTCAATATATAACTAAGAACATGCATAAGCACAAAGAGTATCAAACGTTGACAAACAAAAAGAAATGAATTTCAGCCAAAAAATCCTTAGAGGGTCTATTTTTTAATTCATGTAAACAAAGCACTTTTTTGTTCCTAATTCTTGTTTTTATGTTATAACAAATTTTGCATTACTATATTATCGCTATAAGAATCAAAACAAGTGGTGTGACAGAAAGATAAAAAGTTAGAAACAAATAGGTATATAAAATTGTAAAATCAAAATATTCGCAGACAGAGTTGAAAAGCAGAGAGCAGATTAAGAAGAAGAAAGGTAAAGATAATATTTAATTACTTAGTTAATGAATTTATGAAGAAGCAAAGTAGTGTGCGACACGCCACCAAAACCACACACACTTACTGCATGTCAATTCCCTCGATCTGAGTGGCCGAGTGAGTGAGTGAATCAGCCATGCAGATCAAGCCCATGCTTGCACACCACAAATCCAGAAGCTTCTTCACCACTCAATTTTCCAACCTGTATTTATATATATATATATATATATATATATGTTGTACATCACTATAATAATATAATTCACACTTTGTGTCACCCATTAAAAAATGAACTTGTTTCGTTTTGAGCGCTTTGCTTCTCACTTCTTACGTGATATCTGATATTTTATATTCTTGAGGTGCTGTTTGTGGACAGATTATCGTAGTGGCACGTAGCATCATAAATATATTAATATATACTTTCAAATCAAGCCAATGAATCTTCTACAATGTTCTCGAATGTACTATTTTTGTATCATAAAGACTTGTTATTTTAAGTTTTTGGCAGACGAATTATTGGTGTCTTCTCCCACCTTGAAACGATAGCTTCTGTACTTTTTCTCTTTCTTTTTTTAATGAAGCCTTCTCAACGGACCAAAATGGTTACCCTCAAATTCTTACAAGGATACTTTGTTGTTGAAAAATTTCTAAACATGCGACTTCGACTTCTCCCTGTTGAATCCATTATTTTAAAGTGTGGATCAAACCAATCCTAGGTTTTCAATTTCACCGCAAAAAAATCAGTCCTTGGTCGGAAAATATCAGCTGATAGCCAGTTGGTTGTTCATCCATACATAACTTGTTAAAATATACCAAATATTGCCTTTACATAAACGACAACTTTTTAATAAAATTTATGTTATCTAATATTTTCTTTTTTCATTTCTTTCACTACCTTATATTATATAGTTTTTTTGATTTTTTAGTTCATATATTTAAAACATTATAAGGTAATATTTTATTACCATAAAAATAACTAGCTTTTATGATTAAAATAATTAAATAAAATAAATGTCTGTAAATAATATTCTTAACATGTACTTCACATATGCTAGCTAAATCATTATTATTATTATTATTTGTTTATTTATTTTATGTTATATACTTTTATATTATTATTATTATTATTATTATTATTATTATTATTATTATTATTATTATTCATTTTTGATGTTTGGTTTCAGATGTGTTATAAAACTGAATAATCAATTTGAACTACAAAAGTTTGATGACTCCCAATTAAATTGTACTTTGTTTTCTGTATTAATCAGATTATTTGTACTTAAAAGATTTGCTCAAATTTACAATCATCTCTAGTTCGTCCTAACAGCAGAATCAAGAAACAGAACATGAGAGGTATGTGAAACTCAGCATCCGTAATCCCATATATGAAAAAAAAAATAATAAAAACTAATATCTAGATATCTTAAAAGACGAAAAGTACATATAATAGACTAAAAATATACACAACTTGTGAAATTTAAGGATTAAATATTCACATTTTCAAAGCGAGTTAAGGTCAGAAAAATTAGATTCAACAGCATTATCTAACATTTTGAGTTTAAATATTATAAGTAAAAAACGTATTTGACCATGTTACATATATAAAGTATTTTTTGAAAGAACTATGTATTTTATAGTAATATAATTAACAAAAATTAACATATGCAAAATATAGAGTAGTGTGAGACACCACCAACACTCTACTCCAATCTATATCCTTGGAATGTGAGTGACTCAGCCATGCAGAAAATCCAGTTCCCACAATCATATCTTCAACTTGCATTTTTTTTAATCTTATTAAGCCACTCACTCACAATATCACCCCTTTTAACACATTATTATATTATAATATGCATCCCTCACCTTATTGGATATATGTTACTTTTTTAGAATTAAAAAATAAGGAAATATTATTGTACTGTGAAGTTGATGTGGATTAATATCATCACGACACGTAGCAAGAAAATTATTGAATATTATGGAAATAAATCTGGCGAAACTTCTGGAAACTACTAGATTTTGTATCATTAGACTTGTTATTTTTAATTTGGTACACTTATTATTAGTGGTTCTTTTTTGTTTGGTACATTATTGGTGGTCTTTTCTTTCTGCCTCCTGTGAAAGGATGGTTTCTGTTTTGTTTTCTTTTTTCACTGTCCCAACATGTTCGCAACCTTAAAAAGACAAGTTGCTTATATTATGGAATTAAAAGTTAATAAAAGTCGTCACCATAATTTTTAATTAAATTATAATAAATAGCACATGTAGATTCGTTTGTTTACGTTTTTAACTCCATCAGTAAACTTTATCATATTATAACATGAAAATATGTCCATATAAAAAATTATACCCACATTTTTTTATAAATTAAAATTATTTTATAAATTAGAACAAAGCACCAAATTAATATTCCTAAATTTACTTTTAAGACATGCAATGGCTGATATTAAATTAAGAAACATTTAAATTATTGGTATTTTCCTGTCAAGTCCCCCTTAGTGTAAGTTCCATTTTTTTTCTATTAAAATACTTTTGCTTTTTTTTTTTAAAGGTATGACTATGAGGTTTTTTTTTTTTTTTTTTTTTT
>Ga0209700_108108_pt1 | contig 13896 bp, 16 predicted proteins | sample SiratroredBW_FD_187528 | JGI IMG/M metagenome (GOLD analysis project Ga0209700, IMG submission 187528) | Root nodule microbial communities of legume samples collected from California, USA - Siratro red BW (SPAdes) (version 2) | ecosystem: Host-associated > Plants > Roots > Nodule | place: USA... | reverse complement strand
CACAAAACAAATTACACAAAATGAAGATCAGGTGTAGAAGACTTAGCTTTGGTCCAGAACCAAAGTAGCAAGAACCTCACTTCAAGGATGCTTTAAAGATTCACGTTCTTGGAGGTTTCTTGATTTGAAAAGCTTTGCCAAAAATGATGATTGCACAAAAGGGGCAATATCTCTCTTAGAAAATCTCAAGGAATGCTTTTCGAAAGTTTTTGATTTGATAATTCTGAAAGTGATGATTCTCATTCCTTTAAATACCCAAATCAGTTTTAAGAACAACTTAGCTGTCACAATTCAATTAATTGAACAAACCACTCAATCGATTGAATTTGACCGTTAGTTTGACCCAGTCAAAGGTTTCAGTTGTAACAGCAATAACTGTATTTCAGTTGTAACAGAAATAATTCTCACATTCAATCGATTGTTTTAGAAATTCAATCGATTGAAAAACCTTTTTCCAGCAAAAACATTTTGGGTTATTTTTATTAAAAACAGTTTTAATAAAAATATTTGTGAATCGTTTTAGCACCTCAGAAGTGATGAATCATGCCACTAGTGATTAAGGACTAAGCCAATCACCAACACACAAATCCAACTAAGGACCAAGACCCAATCACCCAACTATCTTCATGTTGGCACAAGTCTTCACTTGAACAATTCTGGTCCAGGTTAGTTCCAACAGAACCTTCATGAGGCAGTCTTCATCAGCTTCACATGCTAAGCCTTGGTGCTCACAATATTGACTTCATCAAATCACATGCTTAGCCTTGGTGCTAATAGAAATAGTTTATCAAAATTTGAAATCTGATTTTAACAGTTTTTTAAAACCTTGTTAAAGCCAATTTTCACAGTAGAGCTTATCAATGATCAACACATTTATCATCACAGTTTTTAACCTTAATCTAGACATACCAACACCACCTAAAGCCTAGACTCAAAAACTTCAATCTTCATGCAAACTCCATGCATCTTCACTTGAAAGCACTTGGTCTTGACTTGGTCAATTGGCTAGTTTCTTCAAATTAACTCAGCAGCTTTAGTTGTAATTGGTTTGGCTTCATCAAATCAATATAGCATCTCCTGGTGCTAACAAATACATAGCATGTTGTACTAACTACATCAACCCATAAGTATTTAGGCAAATATGTTGCATTCAGCAGCGTCTTGGCCAGTTCTTCTAATGATCTATTCTTCCTTTCCACTACTCCATTTTGCTGTGGAGTTCTTGGTGCAGAAAAGTTGTGCTTGATTCCTTGCTTTTCACAGAATTTATCAAATCTTTCATTTTGAAATTCGCCCCCATGATCTGATTTACTAGTAGAAATCCTACATGCTTTCTCATTTTGAATCACCTTGGCAAATTTCTTAAAAGCAAGATAAGTATTATCTTTTATGGCAAAGAATAAAGTCCATGTAAATAGTGAGTAATCATCTACAATTACTAGACCATAGGCTTTTGGTTCTTGAGGGACCAAATAAATCCATGTGAAGCAGCTCAAGTGGTCTAGTTGTTGATACAATATTAATCGGTTTAAAAGAGCTTTTAGTTTGCTTACCCTTTTGGCATGCATCACACAGTCTGTTCCTCTCAAACTTAAGCTTAGGAAGACCAGTTACTAGATCCTTAGATGCAATCCTATTTAGATTATGCATATGTATGTGTGCAAGTCTCCTATGCCACAACCAAGATTCATCATCTCGGGATAGCAAACAGTTCATACTAGGGATGATGCTTGAGACATTAAGCATATAAACATTACTTACTTTTTACCTACAATAACTGTTTCAGTAGATTCTAAGTCTGCTATAATGCATTGCTCTGGTTCAAATGTGATATTGTATCCACGATTACACAATTGACTGATACTCAGCAGACTATATTTCAGACCTTCTACCAACAACACATCCTTTATGATCACCTTATTCTCGCTTCCTATATCACAAACACCAAGGATCCTTCCTCAATTGATGTCTCCATAAGTGACAAATCCTGCTGGTTTCCATTTCAAGTTAATCAATTGTGAAGCCTCTCCTGTCATATGCTTTGAGCATCCACTGTCCAGATACCACATCAGTTTACTGGATGTTGACTGTTCCTGCAAAACAGATTGAGTTTAAGGATTTTGTACCCTGTTAAACTTGGGTCCAGCAGTGTTAAATGTGCTTTTAGGCACCCACCTAACTATTCCTTTTGGCACACTAAATTTCCTAATCCTACAGTTTCTAACAGAGTGGCCCTTTTTCATACAGTAGAAGCAAGCAATAGATTGTGAAGGTTGTGATCCATAACCTTTAAAAAAATTGTTAAACAACTTTTGCTTTCCTTTGGGACCAGCTTGCTAACCAATGCCAGCCTTTTCAAAAACACAATTTTGAGATCCCAAAATTGCATTCAGGTTAGATGTCCCCATAGAAAGTTTAGAAGCAGTAGAAATCAAATAACTCACTTTGCTTTGTAAAACTGCACAATTTTCACAATCAACTGGTTTGCTAGAGTTAAGCTTACTGGAGTGTGCAGAATTGAACTGCTTTTCTAAATTTACAAAATTATTTTTTGCTTTAAGTAACTCATCCTCCAATTGCTTAACTCTATTTTCCAGCCAGTTGTTCATACCTTTCAATCTACTATTGGAAAGAGCTAACTTGTTGGCTTCTTCATGTGTTTCTTGAAATGCATGAATAAGTGTGTCGTAGTTAGTACTATTAAATGAAGCACTGGATTCGGTACTACTTACTTCAGAATCTCTTCCAGTCATTAGACACAGATTGATTTCAATCTCTTCTTCTGAAGAACAACTAGTCGATGTAGCATTGTCCTCCCAAACTATATAAGCATGTCTAGTTTTTCCAGATTTAATGTTCTTCTTTTCTGGTGCTTTGTCTTTAGTTGCAATGCTTGGACACGCTTTCATATGTCCTTGTTTTCCACAGCCAAAGCACACAAATTTAGTTGAACCAAAATCAGATTTATTTTTACCTCTTTTACCTTGTTGATTCTTCAATCTGCCCTTCATCTTTATAAATTTCTGAAACTTTCTTGTCAACAGATTGAGGTTCTCAGATTCACTGCAGTCTCCTGAACTTTCATCAGTTGATTCCTGAATAGCAATTTTAGTTTTGCGTGTCAGGCTCTTAGTCTTTTTCTCCACTGTTTCCATTTCTTTCAGCCTAATCATCTCCAATTCATGTTCCCTCAGTTTGCCAAACAGCGGTGCAGTTGTAAGTGTTGTCAAGTCTCTAGTTTCTGAAATTGTCGTGACTTTAGGCTGCCAGCTTATGTCCAAGCATTTCAGAATCTTGATATTAAGCTCTTCTTTGTCAAACTGCTTCCCCAGTCCAATTAGATGATTGACTATGTGCGTAAACCTCTTTTGGACATCTGCTATTGTCTCTTCCAGTTGCATCCTCAATAATTCATACTCTTGAATCAACACATGTTTGCGTGCTCTCTTCACATCCGTGGTTCCTTCATGTGTGACTTCAAGATCCTAGCTCTGATGCCAATTATAGAAAATAGGTTGGACCGAGTTCAAGAGGGGGGTGAATTGAACTTTAAAATTTTTTGCAAAACTATGTTAATAGTAATAAAACCATTTTTTTAAAACACATGAATCTTGAGCCTCTTCAAGAGTGATGATCAATATCACTAATGGTTGAGTACCAAGCTCACAAACACATCTACCCAAGCTTAGGGACCTATGACCGAAACCACAACAACTCCAAGTGGCTCAAGCATATCTTCTCTTGATCACATCTGGTCCAGTAGGCTCTAACAAGTCTTCCAATCAACCCGTGCTTGGTGTAGTCTGACACTTCATCAAGCTATACTCTTTATTGTCTTCATCAAATCACATGCTTAGCTAAGGTGCTAACATCTTCTCATTCTAAATAACTTTGGCAAATCTTTTAAAAGCATGACAAGCTTCATCCTTGGTAGCAATGAATAATGTCCATGTAAAGCGTGAATAATCATCTACTATAATCAGACCATAGTAATTACCTCCTAGGCTCATGGTTCTTGGGGGACCAAAAAGTCCATGTGAAGTAGTTCAAGAGGTCTGGATGTTGATACAATATTAAGTGGTTTGAAAGAACTTTTAGTTTGTTTTCCCTTTTCGCATGCTTCACACAATTTGTCTCTTTCAAACTTGAGCTTAGGTAAGCCAATTACTAGTTCTTTTGATGCAAGTCTATTGAGATGATGCATATGAATACGAGCTAATCTTCTATGCCACAACCAAGATTCATTGCTCATAGTGAGTAAAGAATTCATGCTAGATGTTATGCAAGAAACATTAAGCATATATACATTATTTACCCGTTTACCTGCTAAGACAGTTTCACTGGATTTTGAATCTGCTATGAGGCAAAGATTAGGCTCAAAAGTGATCTTGTACCCCTTGTCACATAGTTGGCTAATACTGAGCAAATTGTGCTTTAATCCATCAACTAAGAGTACATCTTTGATGATCACATTGTCATCTCCTCCAATGTCACCAACTTCAAGTATTCTCCCACGATTGTTATCTCCATAAGTGACATATCCAGCAAGTTTCAGTTTCAAATTAATTAACTAGGAAGCATCACCAGTCATGTGTTTGGAGCATCCACTGTCCAAGTACCACAGCTGCTTCTTGGATGTCAAACAGACCTGCAAAACAGTTTAGGGTTGAGGCATTGGTACCCTGTTAAATCTGGGTCCACATGTGTTAGTGATGTTTTTTAGCACCCACCTAACTAGCCCCTTCGGCACATAAAATTTTCTAACTCTACAATTTCTCATAGAATGGCCTTTTCTCATGCAATAGAAGCAAGTCATGGGAGATGAAAACTGTTGCTCATCTGTTTTAAAAAAGCTATTGTACTTCTTTTCTTTTCCTTGAAAACCAATTTGATATCCAATGCCAGCTTTTTCAAAAACACAATTTTGAAAACCTAGAATGGCATTAACATTTGATGTACCCATTAAAAGTTTAGAAGCAGTAGTGACTAAGTAATTTACTTTCTTCTGTAGAGCTTCACAGTTTTCACTATTAATTGGTTGACTAGAATTAAGACTACTGGAAGCTTTGTAAATAATTTCCAAATCATCAAAATTGGTTTTCAATTTCAAAATTTCATCTTCCAGTTCCTTGACTCTGCCTTTCAACCAATTGTTTAGACCTTTCAATCTATTGTTGGATAAGGCTAATCTGTTAGCTTCTTCATGGGTTTCACGAAAAGCCTGAAGCAGTAAACTATAATTTGCACTATTAAAGGAAGTACTGGAATATTCACTACTGACCTATGAATTTTCTCCAGCCATGAGACACAAATTTTCTTCTATATCTTCTTGTGAAGAACTACTGGATGATGAAACATTGTCTTCCCATGCAATATACGATTTTCTTCCTTTTCCAATTTTGTTGCTCTTCTTTTCATTAGCCTTTTCTTTGTTGCGGGGTGCACTGTTAACTTGCGACGAGTAAGGGTGTCTGTATTGTACTGAACTGACCTTGGTGACCTTTTTACTGGAACTTTTTGCTAGTTGGAAAAAGGACTGGACGTAGCCCTTGAGGAAGGGTAAACTAGTATAAAATTTGGTATTCTTGATATCTCTTTCTCTCTTCTTGAACTCTTTATCATTTTTGTAGTCTCTCGCTTAATTTATTGTTCATCGCTCTCCACTGATTGCTCATTTTGCTGGTGTTATATTGTGTTCTCTACAAATGTTTTTACATTTGTATGATTGATTGTATCAGTTCTTTATTCTATTTGAGTGTTTCTTGTTAGCCGTGATTACTGTATAATTGATTGTGTTTCTAGAAACTTGTTTTCTTGAATCAATTGTTTCTTCTTGTTCAGACTATTATATATGGATTATTTTGTTATGTGAGTGATCTTCAGTTTACTGTCAATACTGTTTATTTGATTGTTTCTAGGTAGTTTTGAACTATGTTTCTTCTCAACTAATTCTTACGCTTTTGAATCTGGTGTTTTTTACTAATTGATTGATCTATGTGTTGTAGTCAATATATTGATTGTGTTATCAATTAACTGTTTCTTGACTGAACTGGTTCACAATTTGATTTCAAATAATTGCTTATAATATTTGTTATCTCTAGTTGTGACTTGATTATTTCTGAACTGTTTGGGTTTGTGCATTGTATTCAATTGATTGTATCTGTGTTATAGTAAATTGTTCTTGTTGTTTTCAGTTTTGTGTATTATTTCTATTGATTGTTTTTTATTTGGAATTTATTGATCTTTCGTTATGCACTTCAAAATAACACTTTTCAGTAGTAGTATCAATAAAGAACTTTCATTCTACATTTAATACTTTCCATTTTTGCGAAAATTTTTGAAAGTTCAATTTACCCACCTCTTGAACTCTGCCTAAACTTGTTTTTCAATTGGCATCAGAGCTAGGACTTGAATCCTAGTAAAGTTTTTCGATCCATGGCTGAGAATAAACTACCTTTTGTTGAGGGAGCTTCTATACATAGGCTACCTATGTTTTTGGGGGTGAACTTCCAATTTTGGAAAGTTAGAATGAAAATCTTCACTGAATCCATTAATCGGGGTATTTGGAATGCTATAGTAAATGGTCCTTATATTCCTATGTCTGTTGTGAATGGTGTGCCTATTGAGAAATCTTAGGATGAGTTGATTGATGCAGAGAATAAGAAAGTGCAATATGATTGTGTTGTGAAAAATATAATAACCTCTGCCTTGAACCTTGATGAATTTTTTAGAGTATCTCAGTGCATCTCGGCTAAAGAAAAGTGGGACATACTTGAGGTAACACAGAAGGGAACCACTGATGTAAAGAGAGCTATAAAGCATACACTGATCCAAGAATATGAATTATATAGGATGCAGTAAGGGGAGACCATTGCTGATGTACAAAAGAGGTTCACTCACATTGTCAACAACTTGATTGGACTGGGAAAGCAGTTTGACAAGGAAGAGTTGAACATCAAGATCCTAAAGTGCCTGGATAGGAGCTGTTAGCCTAAAGTGACTGTTATATTAGAGACTGGAGATTTGACAACACTCATTATTGAAAATAAGTTTACGCCAAGTTCAAGAGGAGGGTGAAATGAACTTTCAAAAATTTTTGCAAAAATGAAAAGTATTAAAGTATAGAATGAAAGTTCTCAATTGAAACAATCAAAAGTGTTATTCTAAAGTACACAACAAAAGTCAATGTATTCTAAATCACAAACAATCAACAGAATACAGACACAAAACAATATAATGAATATCACTCACACAGGAAGGTAATCAGAATTAATATTCAGAACCAAAAGTAACAACAGATTCAAGAAATCAAGTTTCCAAAAATAAAAATAATAATACAGCAATCACAGTTAACTGGAAATACTCAATCAGAAACAAGAACAAATACAGTCAACTAAACAAAAATAAAAACAGTTCCAGAGACCACAGTATAATACCAGCCGAATGAATAATCAACCAAGAGTGATGAACAATTAAAAGAGTGTGCGACAACAAGTAATATAAATCGTTGAAGAAGAGAGAAAGAGAGATCAATTGACTAAGGAATGTACCATGCTGGAATTGCTTGATTTGCAATCCCAAAAAATAATTGAGCTCACCCATCATGGACATTTCGAACTCACCCTGCATAGTTGTCACAAATTGCTTACATAAATTTTCATTAGTGGATCTAAAAATAATGTGATCAACATAAACTTGAACAAGTATAATATCACTGGATGCTTTCTTAATGAATAAAGTCTTATTTGTTTTCCCTCTCACATAGCCTAGAGAAAGCAAGAAATTGCTCAACCTCTCATACCACTGCTAAGGTGCTTGCTTTACACCATACAAAGCTTTCTTGAGCTTGAAAAAATGATCTGGATATTTGTGATCTTCAAACCCAGGTGGTTGACTCACATAGACCTCTTCATCTAAGAAATCACTCTTGACATCCATTTGGTGTAATTTGAACCCATTCATGAAAGCATAAGCCAATAATAGCCTCACAACCTCCAATCTAGCTACGGGTGCGTAAGTATCACCAAAGTCAATGCTCTCTTCTTGGTTGTAACCTTTTGCAACCAATCGAGCTTTATTGCTCACAATGACACCTTATTCATCTAGTTTTTTCTTGAATACCCATTTGGTTCCAATCACATTTATCTACTTCGTTCTGGGAACAAGTGTCTAGACTTTATTCCTCGCAAATTGATTTAGCTCTTCATGCATTGCATTGATCCAGTTGCTATATTCTAAAGCTCCAGCTACTGTCTTGGGTTCTACTTGAGATAAAAAAAGTCATGTGTTCGCAAAAGTGATTCAAGGATCTTCTTGTTGATACACCTTTCTGCATTTGACCAATAACATTGTCCAAGGATAGATTCCTAGGTACTCACCACTCCTTAGGCAGTTTAGACCTAATCTCTTTTGCATCTGGATCAGATTCAATTGATTTAATTCCCAATTCAACTGATTGATTTTTTTGTAGTTGAGTAGATTTCTCTGAATCAATATATAAATCTATACCAATACTTTGTACAGTTGGAACTTCATCATCTGGACCTGTCTTATTACTTTCCTGCATATTCTTGTTAGTTTCATCAAATGCAATATCCATGGATTCCTCTATATGCATGACCATGCAATAAATAACTAAGGAAGATACCCTCATCAGCTTTTGAGTCGAATTTTCCCAAGTTATCGTTGTCATTGTCCAAAATAAAACACATACTCCTTCCATGAAAGATGTTGAAAGACAATTCAAATGATTCATTGATATTTTGAGGAAATTACAGATCAACATTCGTTTTATAGAAGCACTTGAGCGGATGCTGGTTTATTCAAATTCATGAAGGAATTACTAACAAAGAAAAGAAAATTTCTTGAACAAGAGACCATAGAGGTTGAAGCTGGATGTAGTGCTATAATCTAGAAATCATTGCCATAAAAGTCGAGAGATCCTGGCAGTTTCACACTCCCAGTCACAATTGGAAACCTCATAGTAGGGAAGGCATTGCTTGATCTTGGGGCAAGCATAAATTTGATACATCTATCAATGTTAAAGAAGATTGGTGATGTAGAGGTGAGACTCTGGCTATAATAAGGTTGTTGGGAATCCAGAAGATCAAGAAAAGACTGCTTTTATTTGCCCATTTGGAGTCTTTGCTTATAGGAAAATGCCATTTGGGCTGTGTAATGCACCAACCACATTTCAGAGGTTCGTGTTGACAATTTTTCCTGATCTAGTAGAGAAGAGTATTGAGGTTTTCATGGATGATTTCTCAGTTTTTGGCTCCACATTCAACTGCTGTTTGGACAGTCTAGATATTGTCTTGAAAAGATGTGTGGAAACTAATCTAGTGCCTCAATTGGGAGAAATGTCACTTCATGGTGACCGAAGGTATAGTGCTAGGACACAATCTCTAGCAAGGGTATTGAAGTTGATAAAGCTAAGGTGGAGGTGATCGAGAAGCTGCCAACACCTGTGAACATCAAGGGAATTAAGAGCTTTTTGGGTTGCCAAACCATTGTGCAATTTGCTTAACAGGTACACTCCTTTCAAATTTGATGAATCATGCTTAATTGCTTTTGAGGAACTTAAGAAAAGACTTGTCTCTGCACCTATAATCACTGCACCAGATTGGAAATTTCATTTTGAATTAATGTGTGATGCAAGTGATTATGCTGTAGGGCCAGTCTTGGGTCAAGGGAAGGATAAGTCTCGTGTGATGCAAGTGATTATATTGACGAGAAACAATAAGAATTGCACCCCAAACAATGTGGGTATGTTTTGGGTACGAAATTGAGTCATCCGGGCCTGGTTTTCAAATTTGCCATCTCAAGGCCTGCTACGATAGTGTTCGGGCCTGGAAAAGTCGTCAAAATTTGACTGAAACTATTTTCAGTCATACTGATGGGAAACAATAAGAATTGCACACCAAACAATGCGCGTATATTTAGGGCAGAAAATCGAGTCATCTAGGCTCGGTTTTTAAGTTTACCTACTTCGGTGGTGTATGGGCCAAGAAAAGTCGTCAAAATTCGACCGAAACATTTTCAGTCGTACTAACGAGAAACGATAAGAGTTGCACCTAAAACAGTGCAGGTATGTTTCAGGTGCAAAATCGAGTCATTCAGACCGGTTCCAACTTTGCCTGCTTGGAGCTTGCTCTAGTGGTGTCTGAGGCCATAAAAGTCGTCAAAATTTGACTGAAAAAGTTTTTAGCCGTACTTACATGAAATGATAAGAACTGCACCCCAAATAGAGTGGGTTTGTTTCGGGAGCAAAACCAAGTCATCCGGGCCCGGTTTTCAAATTTGCCTACTTAGGGCCTACTCTGGTGGTGTCCGGGCCCGGAAAAGTCGTCAAAATTTGACCGAAATATTTTTCAGCCGTACTAACAAGAAACGATTAGAGGTGCACCCAAAATAGTGCAAGTATGTTTCGGGTGCAAAACCTAGTCATCCAAACCCGATTTCTAACTTTGCCTGCTCTGGGTCTGCACCGATGGTTTTCGGGACCGGAAAAGTCATGAAAATTCGACCGAAAAATATTTTAGTCGTACTCACAAGAAACGATAAGAACTGCATCTCAAATAGTGTGGGTTTGTTTTGGATGCAAAAACAAGTTATCCGAGCCCAAATTTCAAATTTTCCTGCTCGAGGTCTGCTCTGGTGGTGTCTGGGCCAGGAAAAGTCGTCAAAATTTGATCAAAATATTTTTCAGCCGAACTAACGAGAAATGATAAGAGATGCACCCAAAACAATGCGGGTAAGTTTCGGATGCAAAACCGAGTCATCCGGACCCGGTTTCCAACCTTTCCTACTTCGAGCTTGCTCCGATGGTGTTTAGGTCCAGAAAATTTGTCAAAATTCAACCAAAAAATTTGGAGTCGTACTGACGGGAAACAATAAAAATTGCACCCCAAATAGTGAGTGTTTGTTTCAGGTGCAAAACTAAGTCATCCGGGGTGGGTTTTGCAACTTTGCCTGGTCGAGGCCTGCTCTAATTGTGTATGGGCTCAGAAAAGGCGTCAAAATTTGACCAAAACATTTTTCGGCCATACTGATGAAAAACTATTAGAATTGCACCCCAAATAGTGTGCCTATGTCTCTGGTACAAAATCAAGTCATCCAAGCCTGGTTTTCAAATTTGTCTACTCAAGGCCTGCTCTGGTGGTGTCTGGGCCCGGACAAGTCGTCAGAATATGATCGAAACATTTTTCAGCTGGACTGACAGGAAACAATAAGAATTGCACACCAAACAGTTGCATATGTCTCAAGTGCAAATCGAAGTCATCCAGGTCCGGTTTTCAACTTTACCCACTAAGGTGGTGCTCAGACTCGGAAAAGTCGTCAAAATTCGTCCAAAAAATTTTCAACTGTATTGACGAGAAATGATAAGAATTCCACCCCCAAGTAGTGCTGGTATGTTTTGGGTCCAAAACTGAGTCATTTGGGCCTGGTTTTCGACTTTTCCTACTCCAGGCCTGCTCTAGTTGTGTACGAGCCCGGACATGTCGTCAAAATTTGACCGAAATATTTTTCAACTGTATTGACTGAAATCAATAAGAACTGCACCCAAATAGTGATGGTAATTTTCGGATTCAAAACCGAGTCATCCAGGCCCGATTTTCAACTTTGCCCGCTCAGAGCCTGCTCCGGTGATGTCTAGTGCCGAAAAAGTCGTCAATCTTTGACCGAAAAAGTTTTCAGTCGTATTGACGAGAAACGATAATAATTGCACCCCAAACAGCCTGGATATGTTTCGGGTGCAAAATCGAGCCATTCGGACCCGATTTCCAACTTTGCCTACGCTGGTGGTTTTCGAGCCCGAAAAAGTCGTCAAAATTTGACTAAAACATTTTTCTGTCGTACTGACGGAAAACGATAACAACTGCAGACTGAACAAGGCACGTATGTTTCGGGTGCAAAACTGGGCCATTCGGGCCCAGTTTTCAACTTTACCTGCTCTGGTGGTGTTCGGGCCAAGAAAGGTCGTCAAAATTCGACAAAAAATTATTTTAGACGTATTAACGAGAAATGATAAGAATTGCACCCCAAACATTGTTGTATATTTCGAATCCAAAATTAGTCATCTGGGCCCAAATTTCAATTTTGCTTGCTCTGGGCCTGCTCTGGTGGTGTCTAGGACTGCAAATGTCGTCAAAATTCGACCGATACATTTTTTGGTCGTATTGACTGAAATTGATAAGAACTATACCCAAACAATGTGGGTGTTTTTTTAGTTTGAAAATCGAGTCATCCGAGGTCAGTTTTCAACTTTGCCTACTCAAAACTTGCTTCGGTGGTGTACGGGGCAAGAAAAGTCGTCAAAATTAGATCGAAAAAGTTTTCAAATGTAGAAACGAGAAACGATAAGAATCGCACCCAAACAATAAGGGTATTTTTCGGATTAAAAGTCGAGTCATCCAAGCTCGGTTTTCAACTTTGCCTGGATAGAGCCTGCTCTGGTGGTGTCTGGTGCCAATAAAGTCTTCGAAATTTGACCGAAAATGTTATCACTCGTATTGACGAAAAACAATAATAACTGCATTCCAAACGGTCTGGGTAAGTTTTGGGTGCAAAGTCGAGCCATTCGGACCCGATTTCCAACTTTACTTGCTCTGGTGGTTTTCGGGCCCGGAAAAGTCGTCAAAATTTGACTAAAACATTACTCAGTCGTATTGATGGAAAACGATAAGAACTATAGATCAAACAGTGCGCATATATTTCGAGTGCAAAATCAAGTCATCTACGCCCGATTTTCAAGTTTACCTGCTCCAGTGGTGTTCGGGCTTGGAAAAGTTGTCAAAATTTGACCGAAATATTTTTTAGCCGTACTGACGAGAAATTGTAAGAATTGCACCCCACACTTTGTCGATATATTTCGAGTCCAAAGTAAGTCATCCAGGTCCGGTTTTTGAATTTTCCTGCTCTAGGCCTGCTCTGGTAGTGTCCGGGCCCGGAAATGTCATCATAATTTGACCGATAAATTTTTCAGCCATAATGACTAAAGTCAATAAGAAATGCACCCAAACAATGTGGGTATTTTTCGGGTTGAAAACCGAGTCATTCAGTCCTGATTTTCAACTTTGCCTGCTTGGAACTTGCTCTAGTAGTGTACCGAGCTAGAAAAGTGTTCAAAATTAAATCGAGAAAGTTTTCAGTCGTACAGACGAGAAACGATCAGAATTGCACCCCAAACAATCTGGGTATGTTTCGGGTGCAAAATTGAGTCATCCGGACGTGGTTTACAACTTTGCCTGCTTTGCGGCTGCACCGGTGGTTTACGGGCCAAGAAAAGTTGTAAAAATTCAACCGAAACATTTTTCAGTCATACTAACGAGAAATAATAAGAACTGCACCCCAAATAGTATGGGTTTGTTTCGGGGCAAAACCAAATCATCCAGGCTCGATTATTAAATTTGCCAGCTCGAGGTATGCTCTAGTGGTGTCCGGGCCTGAAAAGTAGTAAAAATTTGACCGAAATATTTTTCAGTCGTATTAACGGGAAACGATAAGAAATGCACACCAAGCAGTGCGCGTATGTTTCGGGTCCAAAACTGAGTCATTCGGGCCTAATTTTTCAACTTTACCTACATCGATGGTGTTCGTTCCCAGAAAAGGCTTCAAAATCTGACAAAAACATTTTCCAGTCGTACTAACACGAAACAATAAGAACTGCACCCCAAATAGTGTGGGTATGTTTTGAGTACAAAACCGAGTCATCCGGGTCTAGTTTCCAAATTTGCTTGTTCTGGGCTTGCTTTGGTGGTGTCCGGACGCAGAAAAGTAGTCAAAATTTGACCGAAACATTTTTCAGCCGTACTGACGGGAAATAATAAGAACTGTACCCCACAGAGTCTGGGTATGTTTTGGTTGCAAAATCGAGTCATCCGGGTCCGATTTTCA
>Ga0209700_108106_pt1 | contig 13905 bp, 7 predicted proteins | sample SiratroredBW_FD_187528 | JGI IMG/M metagenome (GOLD analysis project Ga0209700, IMG submission 187528) | Root nodule microbial communities of legume samples collected from California, USA - Siratro red BW (SPAdes) (version 2) | ecosystem: Host-associated > Plants > Roots > Nodule | place: USA... | reverse complement strand
GGTGATGGAGAGAGTAGAGAAGTAGGAAACATTTGTGGCATTGAGGCAGTCGTATCACAAATCTCCGATTGATGGGAGAGCCTTCTCATCGCACCTGCAGATGTGAAAGATGTAGGGTTTTGGACACCGTGGAAGAGTAAATGCTGTATCTGCTTCAAACGCACAAATTTTTAAAGGTTTGAAAATGAGGGATAGGATTCAAAGATATCAATTTTTGAGACTGAGGTTCAAATTCAAAAATAAATATTCACTTTCGTATATTTTTACTAAAATATTACATTTTTTTTTAGTTTTTAATGAGTGTCTTTCTAATATTTTATATAAATAAAATTTAATTATTTGTACTTGTGATAAGGTGATATTTATTATTTTCCTTACTTTTAAATATATTTTAAAATATCAAAATTTATTTATATTTTAAAGATACACACAAACCAAAAATCGTGTAGAAAAGTTTTTAGTTACAATAAGGGTCAATCTTTTTTTCTCAATATTAAGGTTTTCCGTCTTTAAAAAATTGAGTGAGTCTTCTACATTACCCATTACCCGTTGAGAGGTGATTTTAGTAAATATTTGTTATGAAGAATGTTTACAATAAAATTAAAAAGGTTCAAAATTATTTTTATTTTATAAGCAATAAATTTTCATTTTCAATCCATGAATTTTATTTTGTATACAAATTTGTAGAAATACCTTTTTAAATTTAAATCTGTTACAAATTTAAGTATGACTATAAATCTCAATTTAGTAAAAAAAAAAAGAAAGATAATTTTCAATATTAGATAAAAAACTTTTCACTAAATTTTATAATAAAATTTATTCCTCATACTTTTTATAAAATTGAAATATTTCCATTTTACAATTAAAAGGAAAAAATTATTAAAGGCTAAAATATTTCTAACTTCTATTAATACGAAAGTTGAAAATATATAATTGAGAATACCTTTTTCTTCTTAAATATACTTATATCATAACGAAATTTCATTTAATTTAAAAAATATAATTTAGAAATTAAAATATATATATATATATATATATAATATTTAATCCACTTTATATATAAGTGAATGATTTAAATATGTTTTCCTTTTTATTACTCTTTTAGCTCAGCCGTTATATTATTGACTAACAAATATGTTAAAAAACCTACTCTTTCATCTTAGTCCTTATATTATTGACTAACAAATTTATTACTCAAAAACAGTCTCAGTTCAGAATTTTGTATATAGTTCTTAGTCGTGTTCAATGATGGTCAATAAACTTGTTACTTGAGTATAGTTTAAGAAGTCCAAATCTGGCACAATTTAAGATAACATGATAGTACAAAACTAGTACTAATAATCTAAGCAATTAGTACATAATCATCTCAATAATTATACTGAAAATTGTGGGCTTTATGAATAGTGACAAAGCCCATAACCACTCCTATAAATAGAGGAAATGCTCTTGCAGCTACAATTTCTGTTTTTATTATACTCCTACTTATACTCATTTTGACTTGAACGTCAAAATATCCTTACAAATACTCCCCAATAGTTCGAGATTAAAGAGAAAGACTTTAGCAGCTGAAATCAGTCCCAATCACACAGCATATTCGAAGATCCAATTTAGGAATAGGAACAAAATCAAATGCTAAATACACTTACTAAAGTCGTACTACATTATTTGTTTATTAGAAATTAAGTATTATGTCCTGACTAGGCCTTGGATTGGGATCTTGATGTAAATATATGCACGAAAAGGATAATCTATATCTTGAACTTTTGTGTTAAAAGTCTTCATTCGTAACATTTTCGGAATCCTTATATTTTAATTTTTTTACAAGAGTCATTTCTCAAATATTTTCATTTTAATAAATTGTTTATTGTTGATAAAAAAACAATTAGATGTAGGCAATTGCTTCTTTCACGATACAAAGTGCTTCCTACATTTAGTAAATTTTTAATATATCAATAATATCTTTATTATTTTTATTTTTAAATTTATTTATTAAATACTCTTTCTTCTCTCTCACAAGCTTAATTGACTCAGACGCTACATCAGTGAAATCACTCCTAAATTGAAAAAAAAAATTAACGTATCGCTCTCATATGTGTATTTTAAATGAGACTCCTTTACTTTTAAATTAATAAAATAAAATTTTTACTTTCTATTTTTTCTTCTAATTTCTTTCTACTTTTTTTCATTAGTATTATTTGTTATAGCTTCATCAAATTATACATATTAGGAAGAAACTAAAATTAAGTTGTAAAAAAAAGCAAATTTTATTTTTTCAATCAATTGCACATTATTTTATTTTTTATTAGTTTGTTAAAGTAAGATATTTTATTGTTATGATATTTATTATTTGAGATGAAACAGTATTCTCATTCAAACAAAGTATAAAAGAAAAGTTATATAAAATAAATAAATAAAATAGAAAAACAGAATTAAATACGAGAAAAGAAAAGTTGCTAATAACAAATTTGATTGTTTACGGTTTTTCTTTTACTTATAAATGTATTATTCATGCAATAAATTTTAAATTATATAGAAAATAAGATTATTTTTAAAAATTAAATTGAACACATTGTTTTTAAATATTTAGTTTTGTGATAACAAATTCTATGGTGCTTAAAAAAATATAGATATTTTTTAATATTTATAAAATTGTATTTATTATTTATCAAGAAAGTTTTTATTAATATTTAAAACAATATCAAGGATGTCATGTGATGCGGTTTGTTGGTTGCGAATTGCACTGTAAACTTAGCTTTCAGGGTTGTAAATGAGTCGATCAACCGTGTAGGTAGTCGAGTGAACCAGCTGAGTGTGGCTCCCTTTGGAGACGTGGGAAATACTTTACAGTATGTGTGACCGTCCGTTGTGTATAAAGTCAGTTGAGACACATACACATCGATGTGCTCGTCCAAGTCTATCGATTTGTCGTAGTGGTCTAATATAGGATTATTCCAGTTGGCAGGTAACTCAGTTGCCAATATTTCATTGGTGAATGGAAACTATCCCAATGAGTTGGCAACTGTAACGTGTGATGTTTCCCCTCATTTGTCTCCACGAATTTCCTATCGATGGGCCTCATTACGGCCTTCTTGCCTTGAACTGCCTTCTCTCTAGTCCTAACTGGGGAGTTCTCATCGGACTTCCTATTGGGAACCTTGCTCCTCGGCCAAAACTTCTTTATTGCTTCGTTCCAGTTCGACCCTTTCGACTCTCTGCCTGAGCCTCTCATTCTCCTCGCGAAGCATATATAACGCACTGGCATGGCGTGTTCTGTCTTCCTCTCGTAGTTTCCTCATTGTCTCCAGTTCGCTTCTCATCTCGGCCAGTATAGTTGCTCGGTCCTCTTGATTGTTTTACTGGCCTCCATGATTCCTGGTTGTCACCATTGTTGTTAGGCTAATCTTGACACCACGATGGGCACCAAAATGTTCTTGTCAGAGACCGGTTAGCTCCAACAACAACACTGTTTTCTTGTTTGTCCTCATTCTCTCCCAACGTCGCTCCATTCCTGCTTCTCCAATGCTCTAGAATCCACCATCTCGGGAGAGAGGTCCTGTAGGAACTCCGACGCTCAAGTCAGTTTAGGGTTAGAATGTACAGGCGATTTAAGTCAGAGTTTAGAAGTACCTTATGTGTGGTGATTGAACTCATATTTATAGGCGTTATAATGTGCCTAGAGTATTTAGGTCCAATGGGCTTGGGCCTGGTCTGTTATGATTCTGTTTTGACTCATCGTAGTTACCTTTCATATACCTGCAAGTGGGGCCGCCATGTGCCTGCGAGTGGGATCGCCACGTGTCATGTGGTTAGTTTCTCCTGCTCGTTCATGTGGAGTAGCGACGTTAATGGTTGACTAGAGTACTAACCGAGATGATGTTCTCGGTCGGTCATCCTCGAACGCGAGAGTGCATGAAGTGATGCAAATATTCTCGGTTTATGTTCATGGTCGAATGGTCATATTATATAAGAGTCAATTCTTTGAAATTTAAAGTGAGTTAGAAATCTCAGGTTGTGTAGAAATAAATAAAATGAACATGTAATTAAAATAATAAAAAATTCTATTATCTTAATGAGTTAAGAATGATACTTAAGTTTCTTATATATATTTGTTTATGATTAATTAATGTCAAATTTCATTGTGTCTCCTCTTAAATATTGTCATTCTATTTTGATATGAAACCTTCCACAATCATTTATTGATTCCTTGTTGATGTCTTAGAAACAAATGTTGATTGTACTTTGTTGATAAAATGGATTGAAATAGATTATATTGTAGAGAATATAACTTTTGACACACTTGCCTCTGTTATTAGTATGTTTTACTAATTTCTCTTATTGGAACCTTATCTCAAGCTTTGTTTGAGGTGAATAGAAATACAATAAAGTTTCCTAACTATAGATTCGCTTAAGATTTTTCTTTTGCTTGAATTTGGTGTTGCATTATATTCTTTTTTCAATGAAATTCCATAGTAGGTTTTTGCAATAACAATTAAGTACATTCATATTATTTATTTTCAAATCGAATGCTAAATGAACTATTTGTTTATTGAAGGCTAAGAATTATGTGTTGACTTAGATTTGGATTGGGGTTTTGATGTAAGTATACATAGGGAAAAAGGATAATCTAAACCCTAATTTTTTTGTTGAAAGTCTTGATTCATAATATCTTTGAAATGTTTATATTTTAATTTTTTTATAAGAACGGAAATATCTTTCAAATATTTCATTTTAATAAATTTTTTATTGATGATAAAAACAAACAAGTAGATATATTATAAATAGAAATAAAATAAAAAATGAGTCGGTAATGATGTATTTTTAGATCAAGAAATAAACTAAAGTGATAATGAAATATCCCATGATGGGTCTTCTATCACGTACCAGGAAACCTGCAGAAATAAACTCTAGAATCCTTCTTACTCAAAGGCTGCTAACCCTCTAATATCCTACTTTACAACCCAAACATAGTTGCTATCGTAGCCAATGTAGTACTAAGCATGTTTTAAAAACTAAACTGGGTTCATAAACCATTCCGAAAGCGACCTTTGCACTCTAAATCCACTAAACTTAGCCCAAGTCCAAGCATTCGTTTAAGTTAGTGCAAATATCTCCACCTCGTCTACCATTCCATTATTAAAGATCACCCTATTTCTATGGTTCTAGATTTACTTTGTTATTGCTAACCACAATCCTTTCCACACATTATTGGCTTTAACACTGAAGAAACTTAAGGAAAACCCGAAAAAAATGGCTATCAACTTCACTGCTTCTCACTGATGAAATCCCTAACAACCTATCACACTTTACCCACAATCGTTGTGCCACCTCACAAGTAATAAATAGATGTTGGATAGTTTCAACATCTTTATCGTACAACGGATAGAGATTTGACCCCTCCCTATCCGAAGCCCTTAACCGTCCCTGGCACCTTTAAGTCCCATAAAAATTTTAAGCTTTCCCTATGTGGACCATGATGATCCTCCCTCAAAGCTATGTATCCTAATTGAATTGTGTATCCTACTTCCATTTCTCCTACACTAGTAGAAAAATAACTTTCTATGTCGATTCTAGAAGACATTCTATGTCAGTTATGTAACTGACGTAGATGCAGGCGATGCAGAGAGTCTTGGACATACAACGTCGGTTATGCAACCGATGTAATATGTACGCCACTATGTCGGTTGAAAATAGAATAGAAACTAAAAGAGGTGAATATTATGTTGGTTGGAGCTGAAACTGACGTAGATGATGACTTTTTACGTCGGTTATAACTTACAACCGACGTAAAAAGTCATTTTTTACGACAGTTGTAGTCGGTTATAGCTTACAACTGTTGTAAAAAGTCATCTATTATGTCGGTTGTAGCCTACAACTAACATAAAAAGCTATTTGAAAAAAATTGTTTGATAAATCTCTAATCGATACAACAAAACACCACAAAAAAATTTAGAATTTTCTAGAAAGTATAAATATGTGAAATAAAAGGCTACAATCTAAATAAATAGGTGAAAAATAATAAAAAAAATAAAAACGAAACCCTAAATGATGGAATTTTGGAATTTCTAAAGGCCCAACCGCGTTTGGATGTTGGTCAACGAATTCGTTACCCCATTTCGAACAACTTTCATTTTTGGAGCGTCTCAATCCATGCTCTCTATCAAAAGTTATGGTCATTTGAAGTTTTTTCGTCCTAAATTTTTGAAACCCTAAATGTATGATAAACCTATACAATATAACAAATCTACCTTCAAATATATACTAAATCAAGAAAATGATAAAAAATTTGGGTCAAAAATAAATTTCTAACTATTTTTAATGAATTTTACAAAATTACTAACCTCTTGTAAAGAGAAGAGGCAAGGGTTGTCGAACCAACCATTCAATCCGCGCACATGAAACGAACATGGAAGAAGCCAAAAATGGAGCCAAATGAACCCTAACAAAACCAGTGAACAACAAAGATGTAAATGTGAAAAGAGAAAGCGGCACCACATGAAATACAAATGAAAACTAGTGAGAATAAAAGCAGCACCACAAGAAGGTTCAAAGGAGAAGGCAGGGAGCGACGAGAAGGTTCAGAGGAGAAGAGAAGGCAGTAAGGGAGCGAGGGTGAAGAGAAGGCAGCTAGCGAGGGTGAGGTGAAGAGAAGGCAGCGAGCAAGAGAATAAAATGTAAAAGTAAGAGATGATACCCAAGAATTAATATCTCTCTTGAAATCTCTAATTTTAACTTGAGGGACATACTACGTCGGTTGGAGCTTACAACCGATGTAGTATGTGACCAAATTTTACCAAATTTTCTTCAAAAATTCACTTTCGCGCCAAGAGGAGGATATTACGTCGGTTGGAAAGTAACAAACGACATGGTGTTAAGTATATATCAAGTCGGTTGGAGACACATAACCGACGTAATATATTGAACGCCAAATTTTAATTTTTAAATTTTGAATTTTTATTTTTATTGTCTTTTCTATGACGGTTTTTAGGTGTAGTCGATGTCGAATATATAACTCTAAGTCATATGTGTCAAACCGACGTGAACTATGTTCAATTATTTACAAAAATGTCACTGCATTTTTTGCTACATCGGTTTGATTTTTAACCCTCCTTATACGCAGACGTAGAATGATGTTTTTCTACTAGTGCTAACCAGTAACACATCAGAAATGTTCCTATTCCATTTAAGAGACAAAACAATCTCCACTAATTGCATTTCCAGACATTTTTACCACTCAAAGAGGTGTTTTCTCCATGGGATGTGCCAGATGAATCCATCCGAAGAGCCAATCCGAGCACACATACCTAAATCCTTGATCACTTTGTCTTTTGCACTTGATATCGAATATAATCTGGAGAATTTATCCACTAATGATCTATCTCCTACCCACAAATCTTCCCAAAACCTAATCTTGCTTCCATTACCACACTTACACCTGATTCTTCTATCAAACCAATTAGCCTCCCTATTGACATCGCAAATTCAGTCAAGATCATTCAACCAATACGAATTCTTTCTACACGCCAATGAATTCTTCATATCCCTCCAATGTCCGTATCTAAAAACAATAATGTCTTCCAAACTCCTTTATCTTCTATGACCAGCCTCCATTTCGACTTAGCCACAAGGGTATAATTGAAAGCTTGGATATCCCTAATACCCAAACCGCTCTGTTCTACCAGCAAACAAACTTTATCCCAAGCAACCCAAGAGATTTTCTTACCCTCTCATCCCCAACCCTATAAAATGTTAAGTTGGATAGACTTAATGGCCTTACACACTTGTTTTGGAGCCTTGAAAAACAAAAAGTAGAATAATGGTAAGGCACTAATAACAGACTTGATCAAACACAACCTTCCCGTCATAGACAACAATTTACCCTTCCAAATAGAGAGCCTAGACTGAATCTTATGAATGATAGGATTCCCGAACTCAATCTTTCTTGGGTTCCCTCCGATTCTAATCCCCAAATACTTGAATGGAAGGTCCATTTTACTACAATTCAAACAATTTGAAAAGATATTCAAATTCGTATTTGAAACCCCTACTGCTTCCTACCTAGCTCTTAAGAAAATTCACCTTCAACCCGGACATGATTTCAAAACTACACAATATACTTTAATAGCAATCAAACACTTCTATTTGGGTTGACAAAAAAAGATCGTGTCATTAGCAAATTGAAGGAAATATACCTAAAAAAGTTTTGGGTAAGGTTATAGATAGAAACCAGAATACGTTTCTTAGTGGTAGGGGGGTTGATGGATAATGTTATAATTGCCAATGAGACGATTGACTATATTAGAAAGGAAAGATTGAAGGGGGTGATTGTTAAAGGCAAATTTTGAGAAAGCCTATGATTCAGTCGAGTGGGTCTTTTTAAAGTATATGATGAATAGGTTAAGGTTCAATAGCAGGTGGATTAAGTGCATTAATACCTGTCTAAAATCAGCCACTGTGTCAGTTTTAGTTAATGGCAGCCCTACTAAGGTATTTAGGCCAACAAGAGGGCTTAGACAAGGAGATCTTTTAGCTCCGTTCTTATTTCTTATTGTAACAGAAGGATTGGCATGTTTGATCAAGGAACCTTCCAGAGTTGGAATCTTAGAACGGGTAATTGTTGGAAAAACTGGAAGTGGATCAATTTGATACATTATATGAAGATGTTGGATAAAATTGATTAAGGAGAGAAAATGATTTTGAAAAAATTAGATATGAAAAAAAAATCAAAAATGTCAAACTATGATTTTGGGTAAATTAAGAATTCAAGATAAAAGTTGTAAAAGGCCAAATCACATATATTTATTTAAAAGATCAAAATTTCTTATAAAGAAATGTCTTATTTACGTTGTAAAGTTATGTAATTATCTAAATAATGTACCACATTTACGTATGTTATGTATGTTAAACTTAGTAATCCTAAACCAGGCTATAGTGATTAATGAGAAGACACTTCAAGTATATTATTTAACCATTTTGGATTATGACATTTTTATTCATTCAAGTTACCTTTTTTCTCCCTTGTTCTTTTCAAACTCAATTTGTTATCTTGTTCTTTTAATTTTATGTACTCCTTTTAAACAATTTATTTTCAAATCCTATTTACAATTTACGCAAAGTGTTTCAAAAATACATTATAAGAATCCTTTAATATTAAAACTTTATCAGATATGTTTAAATTTTACTTTTATTATGAAAGTGAAGTCTTAGTAACAATAAATGTTAATTTACCCCTTTTTTATAATTATTTGGATGTTAAAATTTGTTGTTTTGTATAATATATGTTTTTTTATCATCGTCCAAATTGAAAATTACAAAATTGGTAGTCTAATTAAAAAAAATCACAAGTCATCTTTGTTTATTAAAATAAACTTGTAAAGTTATTTACATCCGAAATAAATTTACAACCTACTAATGTAAGATTATAAAAAGGTAGGATAGAGAAGGATCATAGATGGTTAGTAGACTATGGGTAGGAAGGATACTGGTGCTTTTATTTGAGCAGGAAATCTGGTTCATAATAAAAGATCCAACAAGGGATTTTTGTTTGGATTACATCTTCAGGAATTTGTGCAGTCATCCGTTTGGGGGAGGTGCAAGATTCACGTGTCTTTGGAGGTCGAAAGAATTAAGATATTTTGGGAGCAGCTAGTTGTTTTAGCACTCTTACTTTTTTTACTTGTATCTATATAGTTTGTGGAGTGTTCTTGTTGTAGTTTGGTTTTGGCAATGGTGGACAGAATCTTGGTTGTATGCCAAATGCATTGCATACATCTAGGTTTTTCATTCTATTTAGGTATTTGTGTGTGTAAGATTTGGATCTAGGATAGAGATATTATTTTTGTATTGTACTTTTTGTATAGGGTTAGAGCACCCCTTAAGTGCTCTTATTAATTTTATTTTTTGCTGTTAAAAAAAAGTCTGTAACAGACACCTGCATCCATGTACCATATATGTTTTGCCAAAGATTTCAAACCTAATTAGTTTTATTGAATATTTTTTAATTTTTTAGATTGATATAAACATAAAACATCACGTGTTCATTATAGATAAAGAACAATCAAATAACCAAGATAAAACTAAAAATTTCCAACAAGAGTAAAAAACGTGACAAAAAAAATATGTCAACCACAAAATCAAATGATTAAAAATTACCATCATATTAAAATTCTCAATATTCTCAATGAACACTTTAAATGCTTCATACTCACTGAAGTATGAAATGAGTGAAGTATCAAATCTCAATCAAATTAAAGAAGTAACAAATAATTTTTAAAACATAAATTCTATTATAAAATTATTTGGTACTTCTTTAACTATTTAAGACAAATCTTCCTACATAATCAAGAAAAAGAAAAAGCAAATAGCTAAACCTAGAAGAAAGAGGAGAAGCTCCAAGTCTACCAATTTAGTGCCTTATTACATTTTGTTGATGAGCTTTACACTCATATATATATATATATATATATAGGCCTTATGGGTAGAAAAGATCAATTAAGCATTTAATATTTATGTAAACATTAAATAATTACATAAATAACTTTCATGAGTAAATTAATAAATATTTTCATCAAAGAATAAATACACACAAGCTTATAATAAACTGCGTACGTTAATATGTAAAAATTATAAATGCATTATTAAATACTTTCATATTATAAATACAAATTAAACATAAATATTTAATAAATGTATTTTTTTAATTATTATTTATATAAACGTTAAATAATATAATTAATTATATTTATTAAATATGATATATAATTAATATATTATGCACTGAATTTATTAATGTTGACTTCATGAAAAAAAAGAATACATTCATGTTTTAATAAGTATATGTACTAAATAGTTTCATATTATAAATACATACATGATTCTAATGAATGCATAAATTTAATCTGTAAAACACATAAATAAACACATTGAATCCTTTCTTATTATAAATATTTTTAAGAATGATAGGTGTAACTTGAATATAAAAGTATTTCATTTATGCATATATTTATTGTAGTATTTAAATAAAAATTAAATAATACTATCTCTGTTTTTTTAATGTCAATTTTTTAAACAAAAATTGTTCCTTTTCATATCTATTTTTTACATTTTAAAATAACATATTTTTTTCAGTTATATATTCTTAATTTCATTAATATATAAAAAAATTAGTTATTCAAAAATGAAATTACATGTAAATATACATTAAAATAAAAAGATGATGAAATACAAGAAGTAACTCACTTCAAAATGCATTGAAATAAACAATTAAAAAAATTTCTTGGTTTGAACAGAAAACCTCAAAAATATTATAAGATTTCAAATAATACCGTTAGCATATTTATCAAATATAATATATAATTATTTGACATAGGTCTAGCTAGGACAGGTTTATGTAACACAGGTTTCTCTAGCATACACTTGGGCATCTCACAGTCTGTATTTATGTCCCACCTCTCACGGTTGTCACGACTATCATTAGAAAATGTAATGCGTTTCTTACGAAACATATTAGCATCTCAATGTCAGTATGCACTAGTATATTGCTTTCCTTCTTCCCTTGTCCCCAGTCTTTTAACACCCCATTGCATAATTTAGCATTAAGTCTATTTCACCACGCTCCTTCTTCATTTGTAGGAATGTTGCTGATTAAAGCTCCCATGTTGTACCTACAAAAGAATACAAACAGACCTTGTACCCTTTCTACCTATCCCTACACCAACCCAAGTATACTCACTCATCCAGTACTCTTCCTCAAATACTACCTTGTGATCATATGTGGATTGCATGGAGTTTGCATGAAGATTGGAAGCGCTTGGGCTAGAACTTAGGGGTGTGTGTTATGTGTCAAGTTTGATCCCAAATCAGTGATGCATTCAATATCAATCAAGGATAAGCTCCAAAAGAATAAAATTTGATTTAACAAAGCTTTTAAGAAATTATTAAAATCAAATTTTGTATTTTTAAATAACTGTTTTAACTAACTAGAGAAAAACAATCAACTGTTTGATAAGACAATCGACTATTTGACAAAACAATCGACTAAATTTTTAAGATAGTTGTCTATAAATAGCTGGCACACATTTTGAAACATAACAAGAGAAAAATCATTCTAAACATTTTCTGATCAAGAGCTCCAAGTTTTCAAGAGAGAAAAGCGCCCTTCTTGTCTAGTGATCAAGATCATTCAAACTCTTTCATCAAGATCTGTTTTCTGAATACTGTTGGAGCTTTGAATTGACAGCGACTATTTCATCACTGATCTGATCATCAGACTAAGCCTTCTATACCTTTTCTTCATTACTTTTTGTAATCTGTTTTGTATAGAAGGCTTGTATTGCTGTGTACGACACATATCTTTCATTGTATTGGATTCTTTTATGTTGTGAGTTACCTGGTGTGGTAATTCTGTGTGTACAGAGGGATCTGTATGTAAAATAAGGTTTAGACCGAGTTCAAGAGGGGGGGTGAATTGAATTTAGAAAACTTTTCGCAAATCTGAATTATTCTTGAAGTAGAGAATGAAAATTCTTTATTCAATCGATTGAGCTGTGTAATTCTGAACTGTCAGGTAAACAATCGATTGAGCACAGCGGAATGTATCAGAGTTAAACCCAGAATTCAGTTAAACCCAGAAATCAATTAAACCCAGAAATTAGTTTACAGTGTAAGATTGTGCTAACCCAGATTTAATATGTATAAACACAATCCAGTATATTACACACAATCCAGAATCACAATAGATTATGTAAACAGATGTTCAGAGTTTGATTAACAGTATGAACTGATTTTAATCCAGTTAATTTTTAAAGATGGCAGCAGTGAATAAAGGCAATCAAGAAGAGTAGGGAGAAAAGCAAGAACACAGAATTTTTATCCTGGTTCACCCTTCCACAAGGGCTACGTCCAATCCTTTGCAAACTAGCAAAGATTTCCACTAAAACATATCACAAGATCAGTTTACAACCCTTGCTCCCAACAAGTTACAAACTGCCCCCAGCAGTAAACCCACACCTCATTGAACCCCTCAGCTTGTGTGTAACCAGTGCAGAAACCCACTGCACCACAACACTTGCAGTCCGCAAGCAACACTGCTCCCAGCAACACTCACCCTCTACTGAACCCTTCAGCAGATGCGAGAACAGTGCAGAACCCACTGCACCAACTCAATTACAAACCCAGTAATTGAAAACAGCAAGCAGATTGCAATTCAACAGGATCAGAGAAGATAACAGAATGCTTCTACACAAAACAGATTACTCAGAATGAAGATCAGGTGCAGAAGACTTAGCTTTGGTCCAGAACCAAAGTAGCAAGAACCTCCCTTCAAGGATGCTTCAAAGATTCAAGTTCTTGGAGGTTTCTTGGTTTGAAAAGCTTTGCAAGAATGATGATCGCACAAAAGGGGCAATATCTCTTTTAGAAAAACTCAAGGAATGCTTTTCGAAAGTATTAGTTTTGATAAATCTGAAAGTGATGATTCTCATTCCTTTAAATAACCAAAATCAGTTTTAACAAACTGCTTAGCTGTCAAAATTCAATTAATTGAACAAACCATTCAATCGATTGAATTTGACCGTTAGTTTGACCCAGTCAAAGTTTTCAGTTGTAACAGCCATAACTGTATTTCTGTTGTAACAGAAATAACTGTCACATTCAATCGATTGTTTTGGAAATTCAATCGATTGAAAACCGTTTTCCAGCAAAAACATTTTGGGTTATTTTTATTAAAAACAGTTTTAATAAAAATCTTTGTGAATCTTTTTAGCACCTCAGAAGTGATGATCCATGCCACAAGTGATTTAGGACTAAGCCAATCACCAACACACAAACCCAACTAAGGACCAAGACCTAAACACCCAACTATCTTCATGTTGGCACAAAGTCTTCACTTGAATAATTCTGGTCCAGGTT
>Ga0209700_108105_pt1 | contig 13906 bp, 8 predicted proteins | sample SiratroredBW_FD_187528 | JGI IMG/M metagenome (GOLD analysis project Ga0209700, IMG submission 187528) | Root nodule microbial communities of legume samples collected from California, USA - Siratro red BW (SPAdes) (version 2) | ecosystem: Host-associated > Plants > Roots > Nodule | place: USA... | reverse complement strand
TATCACAAATGAAAGATTTATTATATTTAACAAAAGGAAATTTATTTTTGATAACATCTAAAGATTTGTTTGAAACATGCCCTAACCGAAAATGCCAAAGGGTTTCGAGATCACTAGCAGTGAAATTAACAATATTGGTGATATGTGGAGATTTGACAGGTTTGATTTGAAGGCTTTGATAAGAAGGGACCCTGAGTATATAAAGTCTACCTTGCATCTCAGCTGATCCAATCATTTTTAAGGAGGTTTTGTCCTTAATATGACAACCATTAGAATAAAAAACAATCACACAAGACAAATTATCAATTAACTTTGCTACTGAAAGAAGGTTAAAAGTTAAAAGTGAAGTTAGGAATATATAAAACATTATCTAAGACATGATCTTGATTGATAAAAACACTTCCAGGATAATTTGCAAAGACTTGATTTCCATTTGGTAATTTGATAGAGATAGGATTAATTTGATGATATGAAGTGAAATGACTCAAGGATGAACAAATATGATCAGTAGCACCACTATCAATAATCAAGAACTAAAGGAAGAGAGAAATTTATTATCAATGTGTGTTGTTGTGTTGGAAGGAATATCATATATTTGATTAGAGACATTGTCACTGGATTTAGACTGTTGTAGAAGGGTTAACAATGTTTGATACTGCTCTGGAGTAAAACCAATATGCTGAGAATGTACTTCTGACCTTGAACCTTCATGATTCTGCTGATTATTATTACAGACTGCTTTATGATTTTTTAAACTTTAACTGAGGTGGAAAACCATGCCTTCTATAGCACTTATCAATCACATGTCCTATCTTTCCACAATGACTGCAGACATTAGAAGTATATCGTCTTCCAAAACTACTTCTGTTAGTATAATTTATTGCTTTTGACTGATCACTAAAATTTGTCTCTCTTGTTGTGTACCAATAGAACAAATCATATGTTGCTGGGAACTAATATGATAAGGTGAACTAAAATATTGTGATACCATATTATAGAAAATAAAGAGATGAACAAAAATGAACAAAGAATATAAGAATGAAAATAAAGAAAACAAAATAAAATTATTAAAATATGATAATGTCATAAAAACAAATAACCAGAATTTATGATAAATTTGATTCTACCATAAAGACAAAATCACATAATTAGTTTCCTTCTAGAAGCCTTCTATCCATATCCTCTGAAATATCATATAAAAGGAAAATGGTACAACAATAATATAATGAAAATGATGTATAAATAACACAAAGGTGTTAGAATGATATTTTTTCATTTGTTTACTATTGTTGAAAATAATTTTATTACTATTGATTAAGATAATTTTGTTATTAATAGATAATTTCGTCTAACATTCTCATTAAAAATTTTCTAAAAACATGAGAAATTTATTTCTAATAATACACATTTATTTATTAAACAAAAATTTAATAATTTAGTAACATTTATTAAAATATTATAAAATATTTACATTAATAACATTTTTATAATATTATTTTTTTTAAAAACAATATTATTAAAAATTTGTAGTAATAATTTTAAAATAGTCTCTTTATTGAAATAAAGTTACTAATGATTTTCAGTAACATTGTTATATTGTCACTCTTTTTATTAAAAAAATATTAATAAAACAATTTAATAACATTTTAAAAATGTTATTTTTTATTAAATAAATATTATTAAAAGAATTTAATTAATGTTATATTTTTATTAAATAAACATTATAAAATATTTAGTCACATTTTTATAAATATTTCTATTGATATTTAAAAATATTATTAAAAATTTTTAATAACGTAAAAATATATCAAACAATTAGTAAAAAGATGCTAAATAATATTAATATTTTATTTGATTTAGTAAATTCTTTTATGTTATTAATTATATATGTAGAGTATGAAAGTATAGCATCCTATAAACAACAAAAACTAAGGAGTGATGTGTAGAAAGTCCAACTCATACATATGACGCAAAATGAAACATGAGTCCAGTAGTATATACACGTGGACAAAAATCACCAAAAACAAAGAAGTGATGTGTAGAAAGTCCAACTCCTACACATGACACCAATGAAACATGAGTCCAGTGGTATATACACGTGGACAAACATCAAGAGTAGAAAACCGAAACATATAAATAAAATATCACAAAACTCTAGATTCGTGAAAGTAGATTGTAAAACACTAAATTTCAAACTAATATCAAAATTATACTACACGGCCAACCAAACATAATAACCAAACTATGTATACGTCATTTTGATATACCGAGATGGCATATTGAGATGTTTATTTCAGTCGGTGATGGATAGCGTTATCTCATTTATGTGCTGATTGACAAGTGAAACATGTCATTGATAAGCGACACGTGACAACTCTTCACGTAAGACACATGGAGGAATACAGTATAATAAATTTAAATTAGGATGGACCACAACAAGTTGGACCTATGTTAGACTGGGCTCTGTGGCCCAAACATCCAAGCCCACCGCAACACCTATTAATAGGAACTCCATCTCCAAACATAAGATACTTTTTAACTCTAATTTCAGTCACCTGCACTGTTCGGACCTTAAACTGACTTGAGCGTCGAATGCCTGTAGGACCCCTTCCAGACCGTGGACTTTGCTAAAACAGAAGAGCCTAGTTGGAACTTAGGAGTGTCAGGGACGATCGAAGACATTGTTGTTGTTGGAGCTAATCTGTCTCTTCCAATAACATTTTGTGGAATGTGAGGGATGACTGAAGACATTGTTCTTGTTAGAACTAACCGATATCACAAAATTGAGAAATGAACCTGATATAAATTACTTGATGAATCCAAAAAGTTCCAATAGCAAATTGAGAACAAGTATTCAAAAGAAAACAAAGAGAGCAATGAGAAGAAGCACTTCGTGAAAGAGAGGAAAGGTGTAAAATCCAACAAAATACAAGCAGAGTAAGGAGAGTAGAATTTAGAGAGTGATTGAAGTGAGGAGCAAGGAAAAGATGTAAAGAATGAGCAGAATTTCAAATTCTTTCATTTTTTTCATTCTATTGTTTTCATTCATTGAAAAGCTATAAAAAAATTTCTTGAATTTCAATTTTTTTTAATTCTCTAGTCTAAAGAATTTTAAATTCATCTTTTCTATTGTTTTTTATGAGAGAGAAACTAATATTAAACGTTTTGTATAATTTATATGAATGGGGTTTTCATTTTGAAAGTTTGAAGCATGGGAATTTGATGCATTTGTGATTGGGCGATGGGGTGGAAGCATGTTAGCATTATAATACATTGGGGACGTCAGTGAGTCAATGATCTTCTGATTACATATATGACCCAAGAAAAGGATTGGACCAACTATTGAACTAGTTTTCAGTTAAAACCTAGGTAATTACTTTCTGCACCCCCATATCCCATCAGAATATATTTGAATATGTGAATGGACATTTATATTCTTGTTAATTCCAAAAATCGGGTTCCAAAAGATAAAAAGTCTTATAAATAAATGTTTTTTGGAAGAGCATTTTTGTCTTTTAAAAACGTTTTCTGTAAATACTTATCCACATACTCCATTTGCTGAAAAATGACTTCCACAATACAAAAACAAAAATATTTCACCTACCTCACAATTTATTATGGATTTCATTTTCTGAAACCCATTTCCACAAAACGAAATACAAACTCTGCACCCCTACACCAACTCCTATAACAAGTCAATACGCAACAACAAAAGTCAATTACCTTCCATGCACAATGACGTTCCAAGAAAAGCTTTCCTGTCAGCACCCATTACCACGCTTGCTGCAAAATGTTCACACCACTTAACACCCATCCATTGCACTACTCTTCCTTTAAATATATTGGCAAGGACATTTATGATATTATTAATTTCTGATTATATTGGCAAGGACATTTCTGTTATTATTAATTTCTGATGGAGTGCAGGAAGCAATTACCTAAAACCCATCATACCAATTGAGCTAGTCCGAATATGATGACAGTTAGGAAGGATCTTGAAGGATAATTTTAATTTTTATAAAAATTTAAAATTTGATTAATTAAAGTTAAAGAATTTAAAATTTGAGATAAAAAAAATAAGAATTTAAAATTGTTTGCACTATTTTCTCTTGAATTTATATTTGTATTTATTTCATATTATTTCTTCAACTTGACTTTAATTAAAGTATCATCCGTTCAACTTTAGTTAAGACATCAGTAATTGATGGAAGAAGAAACGTCATCCGTTTAATATTAACTTTTTCTACTAATTTGGTAAATGTTTCTTTTAACTTAAAGTAGACCATAGTTATTTTTTTATCATCATCTTTAAAGTTATTTTTGTTGACTACATAGATCAATATTATTTCTCATACAACGTTAATTAGAATCTTTTCAACATCTATTATATTTTTTTAACTGATATTAAACACAAATTTTGTTAACATAAATAAATATTATTTTTAATTTATATTAATTAATATTTTTTCAATTAAAATTGATTAAATATAAGTTAGGATAATTTTCCAAACAATGTAATAAGAAAATTTTCAACCAAATTGGTATGATTATTTTTGAATCAATATTAACTAGTAGTATTTTTCATCGATGCTAATGAGACAACTTCTCCATTAATGTACGTTAAAGTTTTTTTTAAACAAAAATTAATACAAATTCTTATTTAATTAACATTATTGGGATTATCCATTATTCATGTAGACGAGAACTTGAAGTTTGCAGTAATTTTTTTTATCATTGAAGTGGTATTTTAGTATTTAATATTGTATTTGATGGTAATTAAAATATTATGCCTAATTTTTTTTGTATTATAGTTACTGGTATTAACTTTAACTAGTAAAAAGAAAAACTGTCTTTTCTCCTTTCACTATATCTATCATTAAAATAAATTTGAAAAAGAAAATATTAGAAAATAGTTTTATAAAAAACAATATTGTCTTTCTCTCTAGTTATTCTCTAATTACACGTTAAACTATTGTTTGTTTACAATAATACACATAACTTAAATTTAAGCTAAATAATATATATGACTCAAATTTAAGTTAATAATACAAACATGTAAGATATGTAAGATGGAAATAGATATGCAGAAATGGCAAATGAAGACATTTTTATAGGTATTCTCAGAACTCATCTCGATGTTGACGGATAAATTTTTACATTGACTATGAGTATGAATATAAGTAATTATGACTATTTATATATCTCTTCCCCATGGCATACCCGTCTCGATAGTCATTCATATTTTCACACTCGTCCCTATTTTAATTATTAAAATATCTTGAATTTATTAGATAATTTATAAAACTTATATTGACTTCTATTTCTTTAATTTCGTAATTTATTTTTAGGTCACACATTTGATATTTTTAATATTTTCTGTAATTATTTTATTTTTATTTAATTGTTATTTGATACTTTAATTTAATATTTATATAATTTTAATTTATTTTTTGATATTTGATATTGGAAAAAAAGAAAAAAAAATATGTATCCTTCTATCCTTAAATACTTTATAATATCATATTGTGATTTTTTTTAATAAAACAATTATTTGATTAATATTTGAAATAGCAAAGAAACTATTACCAGTATGGATATATCTATTTTTAGATGGGATGACTATGAGATAAAAAAAGTTCATACCTATATAATATAAAGATGAGGATAAATTTTTACTTCAAAAATGAAATGAAATAATCAAACTCACATATTTTCTGTAGCATTATCATCATATCTAATAGTGAAGAGTGTTAAGTAGGTATTTAAAAGTGTGTTTAGTTCTATTTCAAAATCTTTCGATAAAGAATATTTTGTATCCCTCTATAATAAACAAAAATGTAATTTTTCATCTCTCAAAAAAGATGAAATGTGATTTTCAGTCTTATAAAATTTTTCCTTTTTGTCTTTCTTAAATTTGAAGCTTATTATTTTTGTTCAAACATCTAACAATCTAACATACTTGTGAATTCACAAACCAATATTTTTAGGTCATATGAGATTCACATGAATATTATATCTCATCCACTTTACTTACATAACAAAAAAATTTCATTAAAAAATTATTAAATTTAATTTTGTAAAATTTTAGCTTAATTATTGTCTCATAAAATTGAAAATTTTGATTTTAGTCCTCATAACATTTTCATTTATAGTATTAAAAAAAAAACATATTCAAAACTTAAAAATATTATCGGTTGGGTTGGGTGAGGTGGTATGAGTTGCAACAATTTTAATTTTATTCCTATCAGTCTAAAATATTTTTGACTTTTTTTTTTTTAAATTTAAAGTCAACTTAAACAAGATCCTATAACACATGAAAGAAGGCAAGTTCAACTTAATTTCTTAACATTGTTAACTCATGAAAGATTTCTATCTACAAAGAAATTAAATTATTATTTGTTGTGATAGTAAACTTTGCCAAGATTTTAGAAGAAAGGATCTCTACTATATTTTTTTATTCAATTAATTTAATATAAATACTTTATTAATATCTATATTTATATAATAATAAAATAAATATAAATAATTATATAATATAATATAATAATAATTAATTAGTATTACTCAAATGATAATAAATTTATAAAATAATGATAAAAATAAAATATTAATAATATTAATATTAAAAAATAAAATAATACTAAAATTATAATTATAATCAAAATAAATTAATAAAATAATAATAATAATATTACTAACAATAATAATTTAATTTTTATTTTAAAATAATTGATAATCTTATAATTAAAATAATAATAATTCATTAATTATACTCAACAAATTAATTATATTTAATTTTAAAATAATTTTAACTATAATTTTATTTGCTAAAAAATTATTTTATCAATCACACACATTACATCACACGAATCTTTATAAATTTTTCACTCAAATCTCACTATATTTTCCTTAATCCAAACAAATTCTAAATTATGAATATTTTGTTCTTTCTTTTTGCTTGATATTGGTCTAGATCTTATATTAAACAACAATATATAATATTTTATGAAGACGAAAATCAATTTCTTTTTAGTTTCACATAAACTAAAATCAAAATTTAAAAAAAAGACCTCGATATGTTGACAACCTTCTTCCAACGTCAATATTACAATGGTTGATGAGATTGTTTTAATAATGTTTTTACATAATAAAATTATAAATATATCCTTTGTTATATATTCTTTTTACACAAAAAAATCAATTTTATCTACGGAAAAAATCCATAGATAATGTCTAAATTTCGTATGTAAACAGTAATTACTGACAGATTATAGATAGAAAGAAATTCGTATGTAAATGGTGCATCAGTATTTTACGTATGAAATTTTTTGCATATGAAATTTATTTACAGAATAATCCATATGTAATTCCGTAGATAGTTCCAACATACATTACATACGGAATAATCCGTATATAATTTATCTACAGAATTACATACGAAATATTTTGTAGATAAATTATATATGAAAAAATGTGTATATAAGTAAGGTCCATCCAAAATTTAGAAACCCATAGGCAAATATGTGTGTAAGTAGTGTGTATGTAATTTTGTAGATAACTTATCTATATGTAAATAATTTTTTTATAAAAAAATATTTTTCAAATATTCTAAATTTATTTGTTATCCTATAATGAATAATCTAAAATAAAAGTCTAAAAGCATTCTCATAATCCAAAATCAAGTTCTAACACCAAATACTAATAGTGTATAAGTTGCAAATGAAAATTGTTTGTCTAATAACTAGAGTAGTGGGGATGTCCATCTTTGTCTTGATCTTGATTTTGCTCTTCATTGTTCCCTTGTGATCCCTATTCATGTTGTGATGGTTGGTGTTGTTCTTGTTCTTGTTGAGGTACAAGTCGTACATCCGGTGGAAGTAATGTTTGGACAATTTTAATAAGTGATTGTACCTGTTGAGATAGTATTTCATTTGACTCAGTTAGTCTTTCATTGGACTCCTTTGAATTTCTTGTTTTAGTTCGACAAAGTCTTGTGAATCAGAAGTCAGACTTGAAGATCCGTGATATATGAGCTTATCTACATAATTGGAACTGTAGGTGTACTGGCCAATACAATAGATGCGACCTTTGGTAGATTTTCCTCTTGCAGCATGAATCCAAGTTTCATTCCTTATTCTTTCTTCCTCTCCATGGTCTATAGGAGATGATTTTGATGCCCCACCACAAGATGCAGTTGAGAAAACTTGTTCTCAAAATTCCTCCTATTATTCAAAAATATAAATTAAATCACTTATACAATACATATCATAATAAAATAAATAACAAAACAATACTATACTTACACATGTCTTCCTAGATCGTTCATCTACAAATTCACCAGTAGTCTTTCGTACATGAGTTTGCTTAAAAACCTCATCTATATGTGATGGACGACCCAACTCCTTCTCCTACAAACATCATCATTAATATAAGAAGTTATAAAGAATAAAAATCATTTGTGTTTAGTATACTTACTATACGAATTGCATGTTCATGTCTAGTAATAGAGTCGCTTATGTGTAAACTGTCACCTATTTCAGATGCCGATTTTGTTGGGCTTATGAACATTTTTATACGGTAGATTGCAAAATTCCATATAGATAACAAGAAGTTCCACACATAATCAAACATTCAATTTGGCAGTTTTTGAGTTTTCCATGTTTGCATGAACATTTCTTACAGCCTGTGAGACTTTGGAATGATTTTTTTTTTATCATTTGCTCATGTTCTGGTCTCAAGGTGACCTTCGTAAATACAATTAGGAATAATAGATGAAAAATAGCTATATAGTAATTTGTTTACTAACCTTAAAAATGTAACAATCTATATAATATATGTTGGTATACAGAAGAAATGTGTTGGTATACATAAGAAAGAAACTTTTAAAAAGAGAAAATCGTGCTCATGCACCATCAGTCCATGCATATGTAAATTAAGAAGCCCATATTAGCAACAACAACCATGATAAATTTGATGGATTGATTACACATTACAAAAGAATGATTTATGTATTAAAAAGTAATTATTAAAAAAGCTTATATACAACTTTCACCTTGTTAACTTGTCATTTTCTAAAATGAAATCAAACTTTTATATTTTATGGAAAGTAAATTTGATTTTCTTATTTTGTTAAGAAAAAGAAATCATTTGTGACGTAATATCCATACAAGTAAAGTTGAGAAAAACATAATAATTATGTCATCTAATCCAATGTGACATGAGACTTTGTTGGCCATATCAACATTTTGCTAACAGTATTAATCTTTTGAAAAGAGAAAAAAATGCACTTGAATTTGACATTAAAACTAAACAATTTTTAAGAGACGTAAATCGAATTTCAACTATGTAAAGAAAACAAAATGATATTTTCTCCTATATTTTTCGAAACACAACTAAAACACGAGGCAGAAAATGGTACAAAACACAAGATGGGACATAGAATTGAAGGGATTAGTGAACACAATGAAACAAAAAGAAAATGAAGAGAAAATATTGATTCTTTTCCATTCTTTATGTAAAAATATTATTTTCAAAACAAAATATAAAATTAATACATTTTCTGTTAAAAATGTTTACTCATATTGTTTATAAATAAATTTTAAAACTAAAAAGGAAGAAAAGGCCTTAAAATACTTTTACACAAGTGGTAATGTCAATATGGAGAATAAATTCAAACTAATTTAGTTCTAAATTGATAACAATTTAATATTTAAAAGAACGAAAGATTTAATTTAATTCTTTAAATATATAGAACAAAAAACACATAATAAATCTTAAATTTATAACTTCATGTCAAATTAACTTTTACAAAAATACAATTTAATGTAAAATTTGTCTTTAATACCAACACCACAAAAATTAACAAGACATAATAATCACACTTTGTACCTAATCAATAATAATTTTCCTTTTCTTAACTAAATTAACACCAATTTTTGAAGGAATAAAAGGACCGTTTATCCCATAAGATGATGACTAATCTCACACCCTTCTCTCCCTTTGAAACCAGCACATTCAATGTGGAAATGATAGCAAGTTTTGATTGCAATGGCCTATTGGATGAATTACTGCTATTTCTGATGCCAACGATGTGCCACATAAGATCTGTTTCAGAAGATTTTTGGAGTGGACCATCATTATTTGGAGAAGAGGGATAACACACCAAAAATTCTGAAAAAAAATCTTCAGCCAACTCATGAAAAGGCAACAACAATTGAACCATCATAAGGGACAAATTATCAATAATACATCACAGTTGCTCTCATATTACAACTTTCACATGACCTTCGCCTCCAACCTCAACTTGATATATATGAATTAAGACTCATTTATTGAAAATAGCAAAATTATATATTTTCTTGAGAATCAAGTTTAATTAATCTAATAGTTACCTTTTATATTCTTATTCATTAGATAATGTTTATTGAATTTCATATAAAAATAAGTTTGTTCCATCCCATAGTTCTAACTTATTATGATATAATATTTATAAAAATACAAAATTATAAAAATGCATCATTGAATATCATATTTATAAAGACAAGTTATTCAATTTAAAATGTTTCTTAATCTCAACTTTATTTTAAGGAGAAGACTACAAATATAAATTCAAAATGTAAGCAATCTTTATTTTCTTTTAAAATATGATATTAACTAGTTAACAATATGATATTAACTAATTAAGAATATGAAAATAAATATCTCCATTCATAATATTTATAAAAATATTGTCTGGACAAGCTATAGTAATTTGTTTCAATTAAAAACATAAACAAAGATTACATAGAATAAGGTAACCATGAAACCTGTTATATAAAATTTTCAATTGCAAGAGTCTTAAAACACACTCCAAAGAAAAATACTTTTTGATATAATCTTTTTAACAATTTTATAGATTTTGAGATTGTTAAAACAATCGAGGAGAAAATATCAAGAAAATCAAACAAGAATTAAAATTAAGTGAGTCCTTGACAAGGAAATGACATCACCTTCAATCTAAAAACTTCTGAATTTTTTTTTATACGTTGTTCAACTTTTTCATGTATACTTAATGTGAAACTTAGACTCATACTTGAATACCCAACAATATCTTTCTCAAATGAGAGTCCTTCTTTCACATTGGTACATTTCTTTTCGAGCGAAACCATTTTCAAACATAAATACCACACCCATTTTCAAACATAAATACCACACCGGATAAATCAAACAAAAATGAGAATTAAATCAAATCCATACAAAGAATTGACACCACCTTCAACCCAAAATCTTAAGACATTAAATTTGTGAGTCTTATTTGTTATATGTTGTTCAACTTTCTCATTTCTACTCTATGTAAAACTTAAACTCATACTTGAATACTCAACAAAGATATAAACAACTACATCTAAAACAACACAAACTATAGCAAAAACATAGAAATAGTTTTGATAACATATCTTGCAAATTTAATCTCAAACACAAATGAAACCTGAATCTAGTCCAAATACAAAATCAAACCTATTCACTCATTCGAGATCATTATCAACATATCCAAAACGACTGTCTCTCCTCTCAAATTGTGTCAACCTCAAACTAGCAACCACATTGCAACTGGTTAACAAAACATACAACTGGTTAACAAATTATGGACAGGTTTCCATTGTAGGAATTCTAACAGAGAACAATTTATCTAGCTTCACTTCAAGTCAAGCCAAAACATAAAACGTAAGAAACAACTAAAGCTACGCGTTTGATATCTCATCAATGATATCCGAAATGACCTTCTCCATGTCTAGATCCCTCATTGGTTTAAATGGTCGCTTCATGTCCTGAAACAAAAATATAATTTGTTTCAGATGACAACAAAATTGGAGTTCTATTTTCCTTTTCAAAATCATTTTCACGAAAAGAAATACATATTTAATTAAAGAGTTTTATACCATAATAACTTCAATTCAACTCAGATAACTAACAATTTAGCACACTGATTTCCAAAATATAGCACATTACCAAGAGACTGATGAACTTCTTGCCCCCTTCTTCTCGTATTTCAAAGCAACCTCTTCTTGGCTTTTTCATTGAATAAAAAAAGAGAGAAGCCGAGATTAGATAAAATTGTCTATAACCAATCTTGGAGAAGAAAGATTACTTGGATAAAATATCATATGAAACTCAACCATCATTACGTGTTCAGAACTCATAAGTCTGACCCTAACTGTATCCACACAAAACAATAGTGCATTCTCTAACTCTGTATTAAATCGACCCTAAACAGTATATATATAAACACATATCCATAGAGCAATATTACTTAAAAATTAGGTTTTCAAAATCAGTTCATGACAACAATTTTATTCACAAAATTACAGTCAATGGGGTTTTCACGATCTTAATTGCAGCTGCAGGTGTCCACAATTTTTCCCAACATCAAGGATCACAACGAAAGAGCAACACATTTTGAAAACCTTGCTTAAAACAAGTTACACTTAATAAGTTGGTAGAAAGAAAGACTATTGAACAAAACACCACACATTTTGAACTAATAGTTCTAAAACATAGATGAGTCACTAAGAAGAGCCTTCCAAAACTTGATAAAACAAAAGCATTACCAACAACTATCATAGTATATACCTTTTCAGGGTTTAGTATCACATTGACTCCACAATCCGCTTTCTCTAAACGTTCTTTCACCAGATTGGCCCTCATCTTGAACTGGTTACATTGCTTACTAAGAAGACAAAATAACAACAATTAAATAGAAAGTGTCGAAAACAACATCACCAACACACAAACAAAAGGCAAGATAATGAACCAGCTAACAACAACAACAAAAACAAATAAGCATAGACCACCCACAAGTGTTCACCAATAAATACATAAAATGAAATTGAAGAAAATATGCAACAAACTACACATCGTCATAACATTTTCTGACCAAATAACACTATCATAACACCAACGCAAATTTCTCAAACATCTAACAAAATTATTTATATCCATGACTTCAACTAATGGAAACAACTAACTTTTATTTTCCTCTTATTTCTTTCATTTAACCCCAAAAAAACTAGTAATCAAGATATTACTTTTTAAAACTTAAAGAATTTGTTTCAGACAAACAAAATTTTGATTCAAGCTATTCAAATAATAAAAATAAGTAAAAGCACGCACAAGCACAAAATACAAACAAACATTTTTATTTTACCCTTCAACCAAGCCATAAAAGGGAGAAAGGGACGAACCAGTGTTCAACTACGATAGTCTTGTTGGAAGCCCCTTCTTCATCTTCTTCTATTTCTTCCTCTTTCTCTGCTTTAACCGAAGCACTTTTTTCTTCCTTCTCGTTCTTTCTCTGCCTACCACCAGTGCTAGCCTTGGCTTTCTTGGCCTTCTTGACCTTCTTCTCTTCCGGCGGAGGGTCGGAGATGACAGAGGCGGAGCGCTTGGCTGCCGCACGAGTGAGCCTCACCGGAGCCGCCGCAGCCGGCGCCGCTTGGGGGGCTTTGCCTTTGGCCGGTGGCATTGTTTGTGGAGTTGAGAAAGAGAAGAGAAAAAAAGAAGAAAAGAAAGGGTTAGTTTCCTAAGATAAGCGAAGCAGTAGTTACCTGTCTTTGAAGCACGATTTATAGGACCTTAGCGACCACACTCTTCTTTCATACACTTCTCAAAAAGGTTTTATTACAAATTAGAATAATTTGGTTTTGTGAGAAGGAGGACTTCATTTAACAAAATTATGTTTCTAATCATAATTTTTATTTGATTTCAAAATTAAACTCAAACCATGGAAAATATTACTCATTGAGATTTTTTATATTTTTAGTTAGTTCAAATAAAAGATATTCCTTTTTATACCTCACTACTTCGTATTTATACATTCTTCCTAAAGTATTTTGATGTTGAATTTAAATGGAACTTGATTATTATTAAC
>Ga0209700_108104_pt1 | contig 13906 bp, 8 predicted proteins | sample SiratroredBW_FD_187528 | JGI IMG/M metagenome (GOLD analysis project Ga0209700, IMG submission 187528) | Root nodule microbial communities of legume samples collected from California, USA - Siratro red BW (SPAdes) (version 2) | ecosystem: Host-associated > Plants > Roots > Nodule | place: USA... | reverse complement strand
TATATATATATATATATATATATATATATATATATATATATATATATATATATATATATATATATATATATATATTCTGAGGAGGTTATGAATTATGATAGATAACAAATAAGAAGATATACACAATTTTTTTTTCACAACTTTTCTTTGTAAATTGTTTTGAAACTTTTGTTTTAGATGACGGTAATTGTTTAGCAATTTGATAAATTTTGCAAATATTATAAACCATAACAACTAAAATGCGTGGAAAAGTTTTGAGTGATGAATTTTGTAAAATAAAAACAGTTGAGTAGTATAAAATAACTAAACCCTAAATAAATAATAATAAAAAAAAAAAATCTGATGTAAAGCAAATTACACCGGGGCCTTAACACCCACAGATCCACTCATGTTGTGTCTGGTACCTCTTTCCTTTTAATATAATGTTCACCTCCATTCTATAGCAATGTTGATTAGTGTGAAAGACCATTAAAAACACACTCCAACACATAAAAATTACTAGAATCTCTCATAAAAATGTTGATTTAATTTGTTTGTATAAAGTTATTTTTCAAAGACGTCGATGTGGACGAGTTTCTTAAATGGAATTCTATGACTTTTTTTTATTATTATTAATAATTAATCATGTTCTTAGTCAAATTAGCTAAGTACATGTCTAAGTTGGGTAGGTAATATTGGGAGGCATTCAAATGAATTTTCAGGTATTGTGGGGCATGACATTGTGTTTGGTATTTAGCAGGGAGATCTTTTAATTTTTGGATATGTGGATTCAAATTATGCAGGTGATTTGAATAATAGAAAGTCAACAACTGAGTATGTTTTCATATTATTAGTGAAGGACTTAAATGTTGGAAGTCAATTATCCAGTCTATTATTGTATTATGTACCACTGAAGCTGAATACATGACAGTAGTTGAGATTACAAAAAAAGCTTTGTAGCTTATTGGATTAGTAAATGAATTGGGTGTTCAACAAGATTTGCATTGTAACAATTAGAGTGTTGTTTATTTAGCAAATAACCATATATATATATATCACGCTAGAACATAACATATTAATATGATGTTTCACAAGATCAAAAAGTTGATTGCATCTGATGAGATATTGTTGCAAAAGATTGGTATTGCGAAGAATCCAACTGACATCAAGCCAGTTACCATAGACAAGTTCAAGCATTGCTTGGATTTGTTGAATATTTATAGTTGCTAGAGAAGCATGGTAGTCCAACCCAGTATATTTGCCAAGGTGGAGATTTATTAGGTATAACTCATAATACCAAATAGGGGAAGTTATAGGCTTTGTGGGTTGGCCAAGAGTGTGGGGGTATTTTGGTTAGTGTACCTTAGTTTAGGATTATTTATATAATCATCTCTAATTGTAACTCTGGTGATTGATCTCTATAATAACATAACACAGCCCGCTAAAACACTCCGAAGGACATAGACAAATTGTCAAACCTCATCAAATTTTGTCTTCTTTATTTTTTTCATCTTTGTTAATTTATCTGTTTATAGTGTGAGTTTCTCAACAAATCATAATAAAAGAACAAATAAAAAAATTACTTACAATAAAATAAAAAAATATTTATTTTTATGTTAATTCTCTTATATTAAAGATTTATGCTTTTGAAAATTTAACTTTTAATATGTTTGTCCACATGGAACTAATAAATATTAAAATAATAAATATACTAATAGTAAGAGATATTAAAAAAATAGAACTAATAGTATTTGGAAAATAAATATCGTTAATTGTTAACGGTAGTTTTAAAATGTTTAACTAGTATAATTTTTAATTTTAATTAACTAACTATTTTTTCTAATTTAAATTGTTAGTTAGTTTTGGGTTGTAAAAATGATTACATGCACCAACATTAATTAATATAATTTATTTAGGATTTGAATTAAAAAATAAACGAATTTGAAATAAATCAGACAGGAATTTTGTTAAAATAAACTAGTTTAGTTTTGATTCTTTTATTTAAGTAGGATGTTTGCGTCTCTTCTCATGTGCAATAATTACCCTTTTAGTAATTAATTCAACAATAAAAATTAATACCACGGTTACATATATATTGTAACATACTCTTTAATATATATAATTTATTCTTTAATAAATTAATAAATAAAATACAGACGTCTAAGTGAATACAATTTATTTTTTATTATTATTATTTTTTTTAATTTTATACATTTATCAAATAAAACAAATAATATTATTTATTTAATAAAATAAAAAATTATATAATTCTTTTTTGTTTAAAATAACTAAATATTTTTTTTAATATCAACTATATGATTCTATAATAATATGTATTATTTTTCAATTAATTACTCATAGAAGTAATAAAATTATATATATAATAATGTAATAAAAACATGAAAACATATTACATATGTTTTCACTAATTATTAAAAAGAAACATAATAAAAGAGCGTTTAAAAAAGTGTGGAAGATTAACAGGTTTAGAACGTAACGATAATGGTTAGAATGTGTTGTTAGCAGTTTTTTCCATCTCAAACGGAACAAAGACGGAATAAATAAAGCGGTTGTTTTTTAAAATTTGAAATTCAAAACAAAACATTAGAAACTGACATGGAAGTTGTTTCAACCCACCACAACCAGGCACAGTGCATCTTTTCCCGCTCATCGTCACTCTTATAAACGCCTTTTTCGTCTTCTATTCTTATATTCAAAACATCACAAACCTTAGTTCAGTTCCAGAAGCCACCAAACCAACCACTAAGTGTTGCTTTTCAATTCTGAAGCAGAAGATGGAAATGGAAGAACCCGCCAAGGAACAGCCCCTCTCTGTTGGTACTCTCTCTTTCACCCAATTCTGTGAATTTACTTTTTTAATTATTCATTCATGCATGTCTTTGTTCAGAGTCATAGTGTCAATAGTAATAGTTACTTCAAATCTGGTTATCGCAATTGAACTGTGTGGTGGTTCTGTTTCAGGGAGTTCTGCGAAATCCCAACTCCAGAGGTACCCGCTTCGATCGTCCTCTAAATTGAAGGAAAGCAAACAAGACCCACCTGATCGCACCATTTGTTCCGAATCTAAAAGGTACTTTCTCATGTATTGTTGTTATAATGTTAGATTATGTCATTAGGTGTTTTTTTAATCGAGAGAAAATTTCATTTCCTTGCACTCTTATCTCTGAATTTATTTGAAATTTCGAATTTTTATCTCACCAATTTGCTTCTCATATGGATGGCATTCTCTGCACCAATAACGAATATGGAACACGTGATTCGATGTTTTCGGGCATCACCTAGTTATATGGTCTATATTGTACTGATTGAGGCATTAGTAGTAGTCTCTATATTTTTATTATTAGTACACGATTGGTTCCTGTTATTAATATGATGGTCCTTTTAAATTTGTCGCTTTGAGACATGAGTTTAGTCCCTAAAGTTCTCTTCACTAATCAGGCCAAATTATTTGTTTTTGTGTGTGTGGAAAAGTTGCAATTTATGTACTCTGTGCAAGTTTAGGCCTTAGCTTTCTCTGATGAGAAGGTTCATGTTCCACTTTTTTTAATCTAGCTTGTGTTTGGGCATTGGGACGGTGTTTAGGAAATCAATTGGTAGTTGAAAATCCCATGTTCACAAAATAAACAGTATAATATATAAAAGAAATTATAAATTCATTTTCTTAATATTTCAGATTAGAGGTGATATCAAGATTTAAATTCCCAGAATTTCTTTCTTTTAAGTTTTGATATTAGTTACGGTACCTTTTACTTGCTTCGCTGTTTGCACTGTCTTTTCTCAAGGCAACATGAGCTGTGGAATTGGAATTTATTGTAAAAAAACTTTAATTTTCAGAGGGCTAAGTACTCCATGTGTAAGCAGAAGTGTAAGTGGTCTTAATTTCTATGGAAAGGACAAGTCTACTGGTGCTAAACCACCAAGGAGACTCTCCGTTCCTGTCAAAGCCTCTCCCTCTCCAAACCCAAAGTTGACTGGCAACATTACCCCAATCTCAGAGACCAGAAAAATTAGGTATGGTAATGGCCAAGGGCCTCAAAGCAGAAGTCAAACACCGGCATCTGACAGTTCAAAAACACCCGGCCGAATGAAGTTTAATCTCCTATCTTCCTCTTCATATTGGCTAAACCAGATCAAGCTCTCTGAATCTGCTGCTAAGCACTCAGTTTCACTTGGATTCTTCAAACTTGCTTTGGAAGCAAGGTGTGAGGTAACAATATATCAGTAGACACATTACAAACATAAATTTTCTGCATGTTTCAATTTTCTTTCCTTTACTTCTATAGGTCCAAATACATTTTCATTATTTGTTTTTGTCTGCCATATTATCTTTACGGATTGCAATTTCCCACAGAACACAGTATCTCTGCCTTATTCTTTTGTAAACTAATTGAACCCTTTTTCGTTTCATGATTCCTTGGTTCAATGGCAACAACCATAGCCGTTCCCGAAGATGCAAGATGAGCTAAAATCTTATGTTCAAAGACATCAGCTTGCTGAACTCGGAGAAGTGAAAGAACTGCTTCAAAGCTATGACATTGCAGAAAACATAGAGCAGAACCAAGTTTCTGAAAGTATTTCGCAGGTGCTAGAGGAGGGAACTCGATCCTCTGATGATGAAGTACACTGCTGTTCTTCATCCATCACGGATACTGAAAAAGAGAAACCCGAACCATTGGAAACCGAATCCACTCCACTTACTCCTGTTAAAGCAGAGCCAACAAAGAAGGAAGCTGGCCAAAAGAATAACCTCGGATCCAGGTTGAAAGAAAATCTCAAAAAGAAATCTGCAAAAAATTCAACACCTGCTTCTGATAGGGGGAGCTCTGGGTTGGTTAAAAAATCAAAGAAGCCAACTAAGCAAGAAATTAAGAAGGAAAGGAGTGAGGTCAAGAAACAACAAAAAAAATCTGATGTTATTAAAGGCAAGTGTCCAACGATAGTTCTCTTTCAACACTGATGACGTTTTTTTTAGTTCAGCTAGTCTAACATCTCATGATCATTTTCTTTCACAGTTCCAATCAGCCCTACAGGTTCTGTAGACAATGCACAGGGAAACAAGGAAAATATGGTAACTTACTACATTAATTATGAGTTTGGATAGAGTTGTGAAAAGGGGGTTATGACTAACATGTTTTGCTTCTTTAACGTGTAGGACGTTCGGTCAACTGATGAGATCAGTTCGTTGACAGAAGTCGCGTAAACAAGATTGCATAAGTTTTTGTAATCCTCAAACTTTGCCTATAGTGCTTTATGTTTGCCCAGTTTGTCTCTATATAGGAAAACGGGTGAAAATTGTTTTGTCACCGTTCTGTGCTTCGTGTCTTGATGTGTGTATCAAACCAAACCGTATTGAATATTCTGGCTTGTCTTGTGTATAAGTACTTTTTATATGATATATACATACATACATAACATATATATTGCATAGACATAGATTTCTGACGTAATTAGCATGTTTAAAATTATAATTTCTTAAATGTTTTTACGGATTTCAACGTTTTGATGTCTTGTGAATATATATGTGAAATGATCCATATTGTTTAAATTTGGAATATGATATATGACGTTTAAATTTGGAATATGATGCCAAAATATATGCTACAATAATATCGCCCAAATTGAGAATATTTTAACCTGAATTTAGATTAATTTTAAACCAAACAATATATTCTCTCTTGAAAAGAAAATTCGTGTTTTCCGACATGTTCTGACACTGAGGTTTGCTGATATTTTCTGTTTTTTCAAATGATTAAAGTATGGTTTATTATAGCAATACGAAAGCACAATTTAATTTAAAAATTATTGTAAAAATTGTCAAACTTATAGTACTTTGCAATATATAAATAATTAAATAATAATGTCAAACATTTTTAAAATGATCAATATATTTTGTATACTAAAATGTTGTAACATTATTAGAAGCGAACCATCATTAAGTTATGTAATAATATATAAGAAGTGATTCCCAACATACTTTTTAATGTATTCTTTATTAGTACTTAAAATTTATTAAAATATAAAATTGTGTAGGATATAACTTTTGATCTATATTCTAATATTTTTTTACCAATAATGTTCCAAAAATGATAGAATAAAAAAAGTGTTTTCCCAATTGCAACTTTGATCCTCAAGTTAATTTTAAGGTAGCAATAATATTTATTTCACATTCCATGAAAACTAAAAGCTGTAAATTTACATGTTATATAGTTTATTCGTACAATATATAAACTAAAAACGTAATTTAAATAAAAATCATAATTTATTTAAGCTTTTGCCCGTGTAAGATTTCTGTCAGATGTTCCACCATGTTGTCAAACAAAGTGCATGTTTGATTTATCATAAAACTGCGTAAACTATTTCCAGATCCCGTCTAAACTATGCTCAGCCAATCCATATTTGTCATGCAAATACCTATCTATATACGAAATAAACCTATGGTCTACCTACATATAAAACATATTTGTTTGCAATATATTATATTAATGTTGAACAATTCAAATAACTTTTTAGTTTAAATATAAATAATAATAATTTGTTTGCAACATAATATATTTACACATATATTTATCTTTTTTAATTATTAAGCTAGACCTAAAGAGTCAAACTTACAAAATCATTGAAAAATATAGCTCTCACTATGGCCTTATAAAAATTAAGAGTTTTTAACCAAGTACTTTATTATGTTGTATTATAACTGTATATAATACCCATATACAATAAATGCATTACATGACAATATAAAAAAAAATGTGCAATTGCTAGTAAACTTATTTAGGTTGATAGGAAAATAAACTTAGGACTTTTGAAGTTAACGGTGATTTTTATGCGAATCAGGTCGAGTTTAAAACAAATTAATAGTCATTAATGATATAATAACGTCTAACCTAAGTTATTTTCACACCTAGAGCTGTGATCAATCATCTCATTCAGGCAGATACGTCGAGTTCACTGTCATACAAAGAGAAGTTTGAAAGCAAGATTCATCATGCAATGTGACAATGGAATCATTGAAATTGAAGCTAGTTTAATAAAGCCTTGGTATCATAACCAGTTCAGAAACCTACAACTTATACATTGAACCGTGTTAGACAATAATCCAGTTCAAATTGACAGAATTCTATTATATATTATACATAAACTGCCATGAACAATACATAGTCTACGATTGATTAAACATAAGGTAATCCTAACATTCAAAACAGTAAGGAATAAGACATGAAATTCAGTAAGTTGGCGCAATGATTCTTATAGGTAGCAGTCCAACCTAATTCATGTCTTCAAAGGCCCACAACCATATGACGGGTGTTGAGCTTAATCAGCTGTCCAACTTTGCTCCACAATTTCTCTAACTCGTCTATTGTACTCGCGCTTGTTTGTACTAAACGTTCGAGCTGCTTCCGAATTTGCAGGAGAATTTGGGTTGGGATCACAGAGTAATGACTGCCACAGAGTAATAATTACTTTTCAGAAAGCAATTTTAACATGTTAACTACTACATAGCAAACATGTCAAAGACTAGTACCATGAAGTTAGCAATTTAGACATGCACAATTACTTCTCAACTACCCTGGACTTTGAGATATCACAGCCACGTTATATCAGAACGGCACAGGGATACATTGGAGATTGGCGCTTACCTTGTAGCGGAAGCACACAATTTACCGTGAAGCACACTTACCAGGTTCAATTCCCATTGTCCAATGAGTTCCAATAATCACATTTAGCCCTCCTTAAAATGCCTCGTCATGCCTAGGACCTCCCTCTTAAAGAAAATGAGCCCCCCTCACCAAAAAAAAAAAAATATGACATGCTTCTATCCTCTATGTTTGGTTGTGATTTATATTAGCAAAAAATTTCATTAAGATAACTCCACAAAGATGATGATCTGAAATCCTTCTAAGTACAATAACCATGAAGGGAGGGAGGGACGGGGAGAGGAATTGAAAATACATTATATCTGAACACCAATGCAGTCTCTTAACAGGCCAGACCTAAAAAAATTTCTTAACTTATCCCCATAAACAAGGAAACTAAGAAAACGACCTTTTCTATTAAAATGATTCACAAATTTAAAGGCTTAAAATTATGGAACTACACTACAATTGACAGTAATGAGTTTGGACATTTAGCAGGGATATGAAAGAACTGACAGACAATATAAGAATCATTAAGAGCGAGTAAATCAAAACAAAGTGCCTTGAAATTTGTAAAGAGAATAAGAAAATGAAAATCTTTTTAGAAAAATCATGTTCCTGAATTGCATACTCCAATTTTTGTTTAAACTGTGAAATTAATGGTGTAAAAGGGAAAGCCAAGTTAACATTGCAAGTGAATCAAGACATGAATCAGCAAACAGCAAGGAACATTTAAAACGAAAGGTAATGCCTTGAAGCAGATAGCACTTCAATAGACAAAAAGGCATAAGTAATTTAAAAAGCCACAGGAGATCTTGCATTAATTTGTGCAAAATGTTGGTGTGGTCAAGCATAGGTCAAAGCAAACAAAACCAGACCTCAAGTTTGGAACTCATTGTGCAAATATAAGTGCTTGCTATCTTCTTATTGTAATATACTAACAATGAAATGTAGAATTGTTGACAATATTATACAAGATAATACCTGGATAGAAGTGAGTATTGCAGCTACATCGTATATAGGACTCCATTGATTTTGTAATATATCCAAACAAATACTTCCATCCGCATAAACTTCCCACAGAAGAAAAACGACATTAGTAGGTAGATAGGTAATTTATGTATAAGAAGATTAATCATTTCCATCTAAACTTACTGTTTGGATGAAACATTCGAGAGACAAATCGTACAGTTGGTGGCTTGTTAGGATAATCCTCAGTAAACTGGAGAGTCAACTTAAACGTGCCTAAATAATTAAAAATGTGAAGACATTGTTGTGATAGGGTTAAGAGCAAAAAATGTGACTTCCAAGTATATGAATAAGATTTACTGACTATGAGCATCCAATTTTAATCTAACTTTTCCAGACCATAATACAGCTTCACGAAGAAAGAAAAATTCAGTTTAATATTCTAACAAAATATCCTTCTCTTGTAAATGTAAAGCAATCTCTAATATTAACATAACAAGAACAAAAGACTTATTCCACTAAGTCATCACCTCTGACAGAAACATAAACCAATATAAAAATCTAATGCATGACAATATAATAAACAGAAATTAGAATTGATACTGCCAAATCAGGAACCAAAAAGAAAATAATGGTAGCAACGAAATTGATCCAAGATAGTAGCCATGGTAAAAACAAGCTCATCAAATATAACCAGTAGCTGCATGCAATGTACAACATGGCCAAATAACTGATATGACACATGCATAAAAAAAATTTCCATGATATGACTAATAGTAAGAGGACAGACTCACCTCCATCCCATGGAGTATCATCAGGACTGCAATCCAAAGCAGAGAAGAAAGCAGAAATTGCTTATCCATCATACTTAAACAAAGCCGGGGAGGAAAATAAAACAAAACGAAGTGACTATAGTGCATCTTCTATCCAATTCAACTCACCCAAATATGACAGCATTCCACAGCATTATGTTGTTATCCTGAGGAGCACCACTGATTCCAGCAGGCGAGTCTTGTTGCAGCCTCTTGAAATCTCTCATGAGTCTCTTCCTAGCGGGAGTAGACATTGCCACCACCAAGAAAAACTAACAGCCACAAGAGAGAAAACATGAAAGACTTCAATTTTCTTTTCAACAACAACAAAAAAATAGAGGCAAAACCTAGTTCAACTCACGCCAAATGCATAAAAAATCAATTAAATTTTCACTAGTCTCGTACTAAACCTTCATAAGAAACATAATCACAACAAACCCCAAAATTAAAAAAAGAAAAAAAAGTGGAAATTTCCAAGGAATATAGAATAGGGGTTTTGATGCAGATCCGCCCTCTGTACCAATGATCGAGCGGTTAGGCCATAACAAACGCAAATTGAAAGGAAACGAAATGAACAAAAATAAAGATAAAAAAGTGAAGTACTTGAAAGTGGAGGTAAAAGGAGAAGAAATTGAGTCACACCGATGGTGTAAATCGGAATGATGGTGAGAAAGAAAAAGCAAGAGCAATGTGGGAACCAAAGTGGTGGCGGCACAGAAAAAGTTATTGCTTCAATCTCACGACATTGATTCGCAGAGTTTAGAAGTGTGCGCGCTGTAACTCTGACCAACCTTTCCAACACCCTGTTTAGAACATGGCATATATATTGATCGAATTTTTCAACTACCAGTAATTTTAAGTTCGAATAAAAAACATTTAAAAATATTTAAACTTCACTTTTCATTTTGATATTTTATTTAATATTAACGCACCCAACTTATTCACTCATACACACATTTAACTTATTAATCATTTACTTACTTTAAGATCAGAATATCTTTTGTAAGTGAATTTTTCTTGTCTTCAAATACTCAAGCTCAGATTACTTGTTATTTAGACTCCAATCAAGTTCATGTTAACCACCTCCAAAAAGTACCAATTCAAATCCACATTAAATCTTTTATTATTATTGCTTTCATAAGTCTTCTTATTAACTTGATATTAATACTTAAACAAAAAAAAATAGTATCAAATACTAAAATTTGTGTTTGGAATACTAAAATAGTGTCAAATAAAAAAAATCAATAATTAAAAGAATAAAGAGACAATTTGTAGAGGTTGAAGTTATTTGTATTAAATAAAAAAAATAAAAAATAAAAGTAAAAATAATATTAATGAAATTAAAGTTTACAAAAATTTATAAGTGATTTGATTTATATAACAAATTTTAAGATAATTATAAAACGATATATTTAAAAAAATAATCGTATTAACTTTATGTTTAGAAGTTAACTTTTGATTACATATTAAAATTATAGTTTTATTATAAATAATAATATTTTTAGTACCATTATTTTATTACTATTTTTTCTTATTTAATTTATACATCATTGCTATTTCTAATTACTTTTTATTTTATTATTTTAAACTATTCATTATTATCATTAATTTAATTAACATTTCCTTATGTTGCATAGCATAATCATAACTTAATTTAATTAAATATTAAAATTATAATTTTTATTATTACTATTATTTAAAATTTTTAATGTTATTATTTTTATTTAATTTATGTATTATTATTATAATTAATTTTTTATTATTATTTTTTTAAATATTATATTATTTTTATTATTTTAATATTATATATATATATATATATATATATATATATATATCATCATTTTATCTTACATAATATAATCATTTATGATATAATAAGAAAATACAATCAATTATTATAACACAACTACTTTAATGCTCTCTCTCTTTCCATCCTTGTTTCTCTATGTTCTTTGTTTCATTCTATTTTTTTTCTTTTTAAGTTTATTTTTTAATATTTTATCTTTTTTAAGATCTGATGATACTATTGGAAGATTTAACGACCATGTATACTCAATGAAAATAATTTTATGTTTATGTTAAAAAAAATATTATTTTATTTTTCTTAAGATTTTATCACAAATATTAACGGATATAGAGAAAAGTGATAATCTCAATATAATTAACTTTATGCTAAAAACTTATAATGATGTAAGAAATATTTTATTCACTAGATACTAAAAGTTATAAGTTATACTGATGTCTTTAACTAAATAAATAGAAATGTTAAATGAGCCAATTACAATATATATGCTTAATTTGTTTGATGTCAAGTGTTGGTAAGAAAGTATTTTCTAAACTTGTTTTTAAAATTTTATAAATGTTAAAATTTGCTTTTAAAAAGTTTTAAAATCATTTTTCTGTATTTTTTGTACTTATCCTCTCTTTTTATATTTCTCATTTTTTATATATAAAATTATTTTTTTAATATAAAATCATTTTATGTTTTATGTATACATATCAAAGTTAAGATATTACATAATTTTCAAAATACGTTAAAATATAAATTATTGCATCACCATTTAAATTTTAAAATGACATAAATAGTTATTACAATACACAAATTTAATAAGTGTGACGAAAAAAAATTCATTCTTCATATAAAAATATTAACATAAAAATATTTGATAAAAAGTTCCATTAAATATATCAACGGTCACGAGTATCAGTTTAATTCTCTAATTTATACTCATAAATTCCAGTGTTTTAATAAATAAACACTAATATATGATTCAAATCTCAATCATATTTTGAAAATAAATTTTAAGCATTTTAATTCTTACTTCACATACTTACATTTATTAAAAAAATTCTAAAAATTTGTGTAATGTTTATTTATACTAATTATAAATTTATTAAACCATTATATTTTATATTTAAATTTAAATATATAAAAGATAAAAATATTATAACTTAAATCTTGACATATTTTAACTCTATTCTTTTTATTCTTTCTGACGGGGACGTGTCACCTTAATACGATATTAGTTATTTTTTTTCGCTCGTATCAATGTGATATGATTTTTCTTTCACTATCACGCTTTTCTTAAATGATATAAAGATGACACATGAAATCGTATTTTCATAAGATAGTTTACTTATTTTGAAAAAAAAAAAATTATACCAATTTAATAATTAACGAAAAAGATTTTCACCAATTTGGTACTTAATCCGTATGTATACACTGTTTTAGACCATGAAAACGGCCCAGTTGCGTTCCTTAATTTGGCTCTTCCTTAATTTGGCTCTATAATGAAGACGACAAGATAAATCTTAATCAACATATAAGTGACATTATTACTTTCTCAATTATTTATCAGATGTGTACAATGATTGACTGAGAGAGAAACCGATATTTGTGGCACTGCTTCAACGTCACATTATATCTATATATCCACCATCTAAATTATATTTTCATTTCTTGAAATATCATCCTACGTTTAAAATAATTAATTTATTATATGATGACATTTCTTCAGTTTAATAATTTTAAATATATAAATTTAAAATTTATATTATTGTTATTGCATGTAAAAGAAAACTGCAGCAGACATGTTATATGAACTGACACACCTGTCAGTATATATCAGCCTTAAATCACGTAAAGTTCTATTTGAAATTTCAATAAATTAATATTAATCACATAAATAGTAAGCTTTAAAAATTACGTAATATTTAAATATTTTTTTAATTAATTTATTTTCATGATATAAACACAGGAAAAGAGTTTTACAACAAAACATAATTTATAATATGCTGCTAAGCTATTTTTAACTTACAACTCTACAAAATAACTTTAAAACAGCTTAAGACTTATACATAAAATAATTTTTTTCGTTTTTTTTATTATAAAATCATAAGAACTTATTTGATAAGCACTTATCAAACAGTTAAAATTTGTTTAAAGTTTTCTACATATTCTATACAGAAATTAAAACAATCAGTAGTTAAAATAAATCTAAAACATGCTTAAAATCAAATTATTTTGAATAGCTTCTCTCACAAACTCAACTATTTTACTTACGGTGATTGTTTCTATCATTGTAATAAAAAATAAATAATTTCTTATTTAAATATGCTATCTTTTGATAATTTTACTTTATCATTTTCGTCATAAAAAAACAATTATAATTTCTAAATTATCCTTAATTATAATTAAATAAAAGTTGTACAAATTTAAATGTAAATATATATTTTCAAATAATAAAATTAAATAAGATTTTGATAAAAAAAAATGTATTTATAAATATTATCATTGTTATTTGAGTTCAGAGCATCAGGAGGATTAAATGAATTTAACTAATATCAACCTTCTTAATCAGTATTAAGAAGGGAATATCAACCAACCTGAAAAGGGAACATTCTGAGATTTCCTACTCGAGTATTTAATCAAATGCAGTAGCTTCAGTCTTTAATAAAGTATATTTAATCCAAAATAAAAAAAAAAAA
>Ga0209700_108103_pt1 | contig 13911 bp, 8 predicted proteins | sample SiratroredBW_FD_187528 | JGI IMG/M metagenome (GOLD analysis project Ga0209700, IMG submission 187528) | Root nodule microbial communities of legume samples collected from California, USA - Siratro red BW (SPAdes) (version 2) | ecosystem: Host-associated > Plants > Roots > Nodule | place: USA... | reverse complement strand
AAAGTAGAAGTTCTTGGAAAGATTAATAATGGATAAAGAGGTGGGGAGTAGTCTTTACCAACAACATGATATAAATAAATTAAAGTCTATAATTTTACTATATATATATATATATATATATATATAATCATGAGAGTACACTTTTTATATTATCAATAAATTTAACAAAGCTAAAAAGCAAAACAAATAAAACCCGAAGTCACATCAACATAAAAGTAACAGATATATAAAAGAATAAGTCGATTAACAGAGTAGTGGTGCGTTTTATATTGATTAATGTATTATAATATAGTAAAAAGATCTCTAGCAACACTTTACACGCTTTGGAACTTTATGTCATGTGTTACTTTTACGCTGATTTTCTATTCCACAAGGTTGGTGAAACGTTGTCATCGTCATAAGCATGGCGGTGATCGTTCGAATTGTTTACCATTTATGCAATATTCTAATCCTAGGCATTTCAATATGGATAACGACCACATGCACCAAAAGGGGTAGAGAAAGAAAATTGAAGCAACTAATGTGGGTAGAGTGAAGTTGAAGTCAACAAATGTGTCGTCTTAGTTCACCTGAAATCGGTGGTATTGATCCACTGCCATGTCTGCATTACTGAAATCCACAATTCTCCCTACCATCATAATCAACAAGAAATCAGAAACTTCAATTTCAAACCTTCCCTTTATTGATTTTTATTTTGATGTGTGTGTGTTTTTTTTTCTACAGTTAGAAATTTCATACCTGGAATCCTTGAGAAAGTATCCCATATGCTATCTCCTTTGTTTCCTTCATCAGCAGCTCCCTCAAACTGTGACACAAAACGCAACACAACTGTTAGCTTCTTTGTTAGACTGTCATGTCAATCAGAATTTGAGTTTTAGTTCATGAATTAAGGTTTAACATGAATTATTGAGATGAAACTAGATAAAAGAAAATGAAAACGTTTGTAAAACTTTGTCTAAGTTTTGTGAGTTAGATAACAGAAGGAAAACTGAATGCATACCTGGTGAGCTGAAGAAGCAGTTCCAAATATAAACCCCTCTGGAAAATCTGCTCTGCTTATTGATTCTGCTTTCACAAGGAGTTGGATTGCTAAGAGGAAAAGAGATAGAGAAAAAACAATAACCCTCATGATGGTTGTTGATGTTGAAAAGTTTTTTCTGGTTGGATACTGAATCTTTTGTGGTTAGAGTCTAAAATGCTTTGGTTATATTTATATACAGAAAAAATGTAGCTATCTTTGTTGTAAAGGTGAAGGTTGTGGCAGAAGAAGAAATAGACTAAAGAGACACATGTGAGCTATGATGAATTTCCAAGTTTTGTTCTTGGTATTCAACTTCTGAGGGACCATGCTGATGAATGAGAGACAGGTTAACCCCAAGTGAACTGAGATGTCATCATTGGCATGGAGTATTTGATTACCAAGAGATTTTTCTATATTCTTCTTATAGCAAAATTGTGTTGTGTGTGTGTTAGGAGATGAAAAAGGGTGTCTTCAAATATGGATGAGGAAACTTGAACCTGAGGGAATGATGCAGTGTGCGTGAATAATAAGGTTACAGTTGCGGGGAAGAGATTATTACTTGTGTTGTTTTCTTAATGCCACACTCAATGTGCCTTTCCCTTTTTATTCTTCTCCATTTTCTTTGTTTTTTTTCTATTCTAGTGTAAAATTTTCACAAAATTATTAAAATGACAAATTTTTTTATTATACTTGCTATTAGTAAATCATATCAAGTTAACATAATAAAATTTATTTATGACACAATTTTATTTAGTTTAGTAACGTGTAATAAGGGTTTATTATAAGTGTAATAAGGGTTTATTATAAATGATAAGATTAATTTAGATTAATTAAAATAATCTTATTGGACAACGATTTAAGTGTTTTTTTTCTGTTATACTGAAATTGTTTCGTGTTAATCTACTGAAAATTTAAGTTTCACCAAATTTTTAGTTTTTGTTTTAAATATTTAATTTTTAAAATCGTGTCATAATGATACAATCAATTTTATTATTATTATTATTAAAATGATAGAATTTTATTTAATTCAGAACGAAATTGTATTATTAGGACACTGTTTTACTATGGTAAGATTAATTGATTAATTTAGATTAATTAAAATTGTGTTCTTATGACACAATTTAAGTGATTTTTTTTCTATTATATTAAAATTGTACTGAAATAACATAATAGATTTTTAATTTTTATTTTAAATATTTAATTGTTAAAATCATGATAATGACTTAAATAAAATTGTATCATAATAATTTTTTTTGTAAAAAATATAAAAAAAAATTGCCTATTTTAGAAAATTTGTCCTAGAAGGAAGAAAATAGGAAAAGATTTCTTCATTACCTTTACGATTGGGACGAGTGATTAAGTATTTCAACCAGAACATTGAATTAGGCCATAATTATCTTAATTCATTTTCTTCTGGTCAAGTATGTTTGTCTCTCTAATCCACTTCTCTTCACGCAAGCAATTAATATAAAATTTGAGAAAAGAACTGCAAAAAACTATTCAAACTTCTTAGTACTGAGTGGTCTTAGTGGATCCCAATTTTGTACAAGTTGAATAATGATTTAAACATTTGTGTCACATATTTATGTATTAGAATTTTCCATTTCTCATATGGTTCGGAAAAAAGTAATGGGGTTTCGACATTCCACCTTTTTTATATGCACATGCTTCGGTAAAACTCTCCAGTCTTTTTATATGGTTGTTAGGTGTTCAACAATGTTTTTTTTTTCCTTAATGTACGACAACAGAGTGTTATTAAAAGAAACAAAACCATTTAGTATTTTAATTGCTAGAGTTTAAATATATATAATATTTTCATTTACAAAAATGAAAACAACACCGGCCTACGTAATTTGTAGGTTTTTCAAGTGAGTTGGAATTGAAATTAAAAGAATTATTGTGAAAGAGGATTGATCCATTGACGCATATTCCTGTCAATTGGATAAACAACGAAATTGTCATGAAGAGACCAATTACGCAGTAGACACAGACAAATCACACCGTTTAATTTATTTAACTTTACTCAAACAATTATCAAAAAGTTGCTCACCAAATAAAAGTATTCGTAAATTAATACTACACCATCGACGATAATACTCTATAAAACTTCTTTTACAATTGTACTTCTTCATATATATTTTAATTTATTTATGTAAAATTACTTATTTATTTTCCTATGTTATATCATCTTTCCATATAATAGTTAGCATGATTTTTTTTTTCTAAAGGTCTATATTTTTTTTTTTGGTTTTAAACACTCTAAAACCATTTTATCTCTAAAATATATTTGATGTCTACAATATATTTTTAAATAGATAAATAGCATTTATTTTAAACATATAAAAACCATTTTAGAGGTATGATAATTTATAGACCTGGTAAATATGATTCAATATGATTACTTAATATTTCGTTAAACACATAAATTATTATTAACGAATATTTAAGAGTCAAAAGTAAAATTTTAATTTTTCTTTCAAAAATGAAAAGTATTAAAAAAATAAAATCAAAAGAGTCATCATTTAACCACCACTAAAATAATATTTAGAAGCAAGGAATTTACGAGTAAAGAAATTCAAAATTTTGGGAGGACCCAAGATTCTCAACATCAATTAAATCCATGTGATTTTACTCTATTTTATTCACTGATGAGAAATAAAAATTCAACATTACGTGGAAAGCATACAAATGATTAGGCGAACAAAGACGTATGAGAAATATTTTATACATAAAGAAATTTAAAGATAAGAATAACAATTGGCCATTGAGTTTGGCAACTTCGAGATAAACTTCACAAGCTACTTTCTCATTCTACTTTCTAAACAAACACAAGAACTTTGGTTGGGTTCAAACCCCAAACTATTTTCAAACACATGAGTGAGTGTTTTGGATAAATTTTTGGAGTTTTCTGTGTTTGCCACAACCTCATCAAATAATTTGACTTCAAGATTTAGATCCCGTGGAATCTCTTCCACCATGAATTTTAATATATTTTTTACTGCTTATTGATTAATTCAATCATAACTAGTAGCTTGTTTGTTTTAAGATTTAAAAAATAAATAAACAATTTTCTTCTCATGTTTATATTCAACAATATATATAGACTTTCAATTTCCTTTTTCACTTAATTATATATGTCTAATTTCATCTTCTTTTTAATGTGTATTTCACTCATTAATTACTTTTATAATTAAAAGAATCTCCTTCAATCATCTTAACAAACCTCCCTTTGTATTTCTTTTTTGTTTATACATGCCTACTCTTTAGCCATCTACTTTTCAATATATATATATATATTTAGTTTTATCTGTAAATTAAATTTTAATCATTTTAAAATTGAACTATTTGAAAATGTTGTATTATAATCTATAAATTATTTATTGTAGCGTCTCATGCTAAGACCGTGGCCCTTTTTCGTGGGATTCGCATTTGTTCGGGTGTTGGCTTTAGAAACATAATTTGTTTTCTTTTTTTACATCAAACAAGTTTATTAAATTCTTTTTTGTTGTGATTGGAATTTTTATTAGTTTTCAAATGAAATTCTTGAAACAAAATATGTTATATAAAAATGAAGCTGAAATAATTTTTTAACTCAATTTCAAAATAATATTCTATACACCAAAAGAAACGAATTTAGTTTTTAATTTAAAGAATATGTATCCTTAAATTTTTTTATATTATATCCACCACTCACAATTATAGTTACCACACATTATCATTTTATTTATTATCATTATGTAATTTTTATTATATATTATTATTATTATTATGTAATGATAATATCTTCTCCAAATAATAATAATAATAATATTATTATTATTATTATTATTATTTTTACTAAGTTTATCTTTTTTTAGTCGGTTTTATGGGAAATGATGCATTCCTAAGATTAAGGTTTTGCTAGAATAAAGATGAATCTCTATTAAGGAGTGTGATTATATGTTTAAATTGTTTATCAAAGTATTTTTTATTTTTTATATGTTTAAACTTTCTGAAAGAGTACTAAAATTGGTAGCTTAAACTTAATTAAGCCAGTTATGAAGGTAAGAAAAACTAATTATAATATTGATAGCATCTTAAGATAGATAATTTGGATTGTATATATGACTTGGTCAAAATATGAGTTTTGTGTAAGGATTATGTTTAGTTTGATATATTCAAAGTGTCTTGAATTTTGATATAGATAGTATATGTGATTATAAATTTTGAAATATTTATGATAAGACTTTTATTTGTAATATAGTTAATGTTCCTTATAAACGTTACTAGTAAGTAATGTATTGGATGAATAAGATGTTGAAATGTTGAAAGTGATGGATATGATAAATGATATAGTTTGTGTTGGTGAAATTCTAAGTAGGATATATAGTATAAATTTAGTAGTTAAATATGTAGAACTTGTTAGTAAATTGGTTCAAGATGTTCTAATTTAGAAATGAATTACTCAATTTTATGTATAAGAAATTAAGTAGAACAATTTTTTGGACCAATTTGGTACAATTGTGAAATCTTATACAAATATGATTTATGCAGAGTCCTTGGGTAACCAATTTCTCACTAAGTGAAATTCACTTAATTAAAAATTGAAGAGATTTAGTTGCTAGCCGACCAATTTCTCGCTAGACGGAATTTGTATAATTGAAAACTCGATTATTCTGCTCGCTAGGTAAGCAGACCTTTGATTGAACGAGCAGAATAGTGGTTAAGGTGATTTAGACATGTGCTTAAACAAGCATAATTGTGGTTGAACAAGACAATGTTTTATAGAGTTTGAAAAAAATGTTTTTTAAATGTTTTTAAAATGCTAAAATTGTTTATCTTTCACTAAATTGTTATATTTTATCAACATATTATAATTTAATATTATTATGATGTTATAAATGATGAATTTGAAATTTATTATTTAAATTAAATTGAAATGTATATGAAGAAGAACATATAATGTTAAGATTGTGATATAACATGCAAAGTGTTGTAGACATATTTATTTCTAAGGAATGAATTCTATATTGAAATGTTTAGATTATGTATTGAATCTAAGATTCTAAATAAGATATTCTGAATCTACTTATTGGACTCATATAGAGAAAAAAAATATGAGGTGGTGAGAGTCGATGGAAGTCCCTATAACCTAATTTGGTATGTGAAAAAGAATTGTGTCTAGCAGGTCTTATGGATTCACCCAGTCACATGAGTGGATGTGTTCTTATTATGTAATTTTGTTGCAACCGGAATCACGATGGGGACGAGGATCTGAAGATAAAATTATTTAATAATTGTTTTGAAAATAATAGAGAAGAAGTCGCCACCTTAGTTTATTATGGAAACTCTGGAAAATCCAAAAAAGAAATGTCTACGAAACTAGATATGGACTCGGGAGTGTGGGGAAGGTATTAACATTCACATAACGCTTGTCCTAAGATGGTATCTTTAATCAAATAAGTAATATGAGTGTGGTTTTATAAAATGCTATTTTTCCCAAAACAATAATAATACATATACAACTAAGGACAAACAAAGAATTTTTTTTTTAATTTTTTTTGGGCCAACAAGGATTGACCTCGGTCCTACATATTTCTATGCATATTGAAAATCAGGATTTATGCAGTTTTAGTTAGAACATTGTTTGTTGGGGTGTTTGATTTCAAAATTTGAAAAATTTATGTTTTTTTTTTACTTTTTAGAAAATTTTATATATTTAAATTTTTTATAAATTTTATATTTATTTTGAAATTTAAATATTTTAAGAGTGAAACTTTTTTCAAATTAAATTTCTCACACGAACGGTCATTTGAAAATTTAACCGAATTATTTGTAAAGTAAAAAAAATATTTGTATTTAATTATTTTATTTATTTTTAAAATTTAAAATTTAAAAATTTAATATAAAAAATTTAGATATGGGAAGATGCGTACGAACATAAATATCTAAATTCTATTTTATAAAATTAGAGCAAGACTAGAAAAATGAGATAAAATTGAGTATAAAAAATAAAAATAAAAATGAAATAAAATATTTAATTATTATTTATTTATTTTTAAAATTTAATATTTTTAATATAATAGAATTTAGATATGCGAAGACGCGTATGGTCATAAATATTTAAATTCTATTTTATTAGAGCAAGGTTAGAAAAATTGGGATAAAATTGATTATGAAAAATAAAAATAAAAATGAAATAAAATAAAATAAAAATATTATGGATATATGATGATGGTGAATTTAAAAAAAATGTAAATAATTGATAAAAATATTGAGCTAAATGGATGAGCTAAGTTTATTATTATTTTTATTTAATGTGGTGTATATATCAAAATAAAGGTGTAAAAATAATTACGATAACGCAAATGGGTCAGCGAAAAGGGAGCCCTAACCCATGTTCTATTAAAAACTATGGTGCAAAAGTGAATTGGGGTGAGATGACGAAGGTTCAACCCGTGTCCCTAGTTTGAGTTTGTTTCTAATGTAGGATTATTAAGAGAAGGTGGTGACAATACATGACAGCCATGCTGGAACTGTGGTGGCGTCATGACCTTCTCTATTCTAGGTTTTTTTTTTTTTTTTATTTCTTGAAGTGGGATTGGTAATCTTGTGAAGCACTCATGTGCATTTAATTTCTATTTACTGGATTGTGCCCATGGCAACAATCGTTTCCAAATAATCACACAGTACAATAGAATAAAATTTATGTTTCAAAAGAAAGAAATATTAGAAAATAACATTTTAATTTATCTGTTTTGCAGTTTTATTTCAACAGTGAATGAAGAAAGAAAAAAAAACAAGCAAACAAACATAAAAGTATATTTATAATTATGTATTAACCGAATTTTTTATATGAAAGAGAGGTGCAAAAGTGAATTTTATAAAAAAAATGGAAATAGAAAGTATGGCGTGTGGATAGGCAATATAACAATGCATAGTGAATAATACCTTGCTAAAATGAAAGAAAAAAGAAATCAAAGATAAAGATAAAATGATATTAACCTCTGAATTCTTCCTTTGGTGCTAGAAAATCTCAATATTACATGTGTAAATCAAAAACTGAGAAAAACGTGTAGGTTTGTGAGAACAAAGCTTAAGTAAATTGTCAGTGTGTAATGTTTTCTAAAGAAAAGAGTTTAGTGAGATCAGAGTAGAGTGAGAAGTGGAAAAGATGAAGATGAATATAACCAGGGTCTGTCATGATGTAAAGATCCCTTTTAAAAATCTTTCTGTGACCTTTCAATTGTTTCCTGACTATATTTTCAATCAATTGCTCTTTATTAAGAAATTGAAAAATGAATTCTCTTAATTTTCTATTTTTCAATTAATTTTAATAAAAAAAGAAGAGATGCAATTCAAATCCAAGAATGAATTATCTTTAATTTCAATTAAACAAAATATAAATTCTCCTCAATTTTCTATTATTTATAATTAATTTCAATAAAAAAATAATTCTTTTTAATTTTAATTAAACAGAATATGAATCCTCTTTAATTTTAATTAAACATAATGGTACAATTAGGAATATGTGGGAGCCATTTAGTAGGATAATTTCACCTATTATCCTAAGAGGGGGAGAGAGGGAGTGCAATTGACGAAATGAGAGGAGTTGTGCAAGAAAACCGGTTTGGCCCAAAAGCAAGAGGGTACATGATTAAAAAAAAAAATAGCAATGGTGTGAGTAGTAGACTCCATTTTTTTTTATCTTAAACCTTAAGGGGTTGAACTTTTAATCAATTTTTATTTTAATGGAGACTGTTTTAAGATGGACCAAATTTTATTTTCTTTCTTTCTTATTTTTAATTTAATTTAATTGATAAAGCCAATGAATATATTTTTTTTATTTTTTTCTTTATTTTTACTAAAAGGATATAGACAACCACAATAACTATTTTTTACTTTTTCTTGAAAATAAAAGAAACATGAAGAAAAATAAGATTTTCACATTATCAAAGTAAAAAATAAGTAAAGAAGAAAACACTAATTTTATTAGGGGATCATGGTCCAAAAGTTGACCGAGACCTTGCTTTGCACGGGATCACAATTCAAAAGATAAGTGAAAATGGCCAAGACCTTGCTTTGTAGGGGATCATGGTCCAAAAGATGGTTGAGACCTTGCTTTGCAGGGATCACGGTACAGAAGATAGGTGAAAATGGCCAAGACCTTACTTTGCAGGTGATTATGGTCCAAAAGATAGCCGAGACCTTGCTTTGCAGGCATCATGGTTCAAAAGACAATTGAAAATGGTCAAGAACTTGCTTTGTAGGGGATCATGGTCCAAAAGATGGTCGAGACCTCGCTTTGCAGGAGATCATAGTCCAAAAGATATGTGAGGTTGAGACCATGACGGTGTCGAGAGGGTCTCAAAATTTGGAAAAAAAAAAGTGAGGTTAAAACCATCATCGTGTCGAGAGGGTCTCAAAATGAGAAAAAAAAGTGAGGTTGAGACCATGACCATGTCGAGAGGGTCTCAAAATTTGAAAAAAGTGAGGTTGAGACCATGATCGCGTCGAGAGGGTCTCAAAATGAGAAAAGAATGAGATTGAGACCATGACCGTGTCGAGAGGGTCTCAAAATGAGAAACAAGTGAGATTAAGACCATGACTGTGCCAAGAGGGTCTCAAAATGGGAAAAAAGTGAGATTGAGACCATGACCATGTCGAGAGGATCTCAAAATGAGAAAAAAAGTGAAGTTGAGACCATGACCGTGTTAAAAGTCTCAACCAAAAAGATATATGAGGTACAAACGAACACCATGTGAACGTCGAAATGGACAAGGTTGATGCATGTTTTGAGGTGAGTCCATGAATACATGAATGTATGCAATATTTTTCATTTTTTCTACTCTTGTGATGAGAGTGCATGTACGAATGCACGAGACTCTATTTTTTCTATAAGAGTGCATGAACGAATGCACGAGACTCTATTTTTTATTTTTGTTATGAGACTCTATTTTTGCATGTTTTTTAATAAAAAACATGGGTTAATGCATAAGACTATATTTTATATTTTATTTTATTGAATGAGAATGCATGGGATTCTATTTTTCATTTTTCTATTTTTTCTTTTGAATGAGAATGTATGTGATTTTATTTTTTTTCATATTTTTGAGTGCATGAACGAATACTTGAAACTTTATTTTTTTTCATTTTTTATTGAATGAGAATGCACGGATGAATGCGTAAAACTCTATTTTTAATTTTTTCTAATTTTTTATTTTGAATGAGAATGCATGAGATTCTATTTTTTTTTTCACTTAAGTGCATGAATGAATGGATAAAACTCTATTTATTTCATTTTTTATTAAATGAGAATGTATGGATGAATACATAAAACTCTATTTTTTATTTTTTTTAAAATAAGTCCACAAATGAATATAACTCCATTTTTCATTTTTTTATTAAAAGGAAATGCATGGGTGAATGCAAATTTTTTTTTTTAATTTTTTTGAATGAGAATGCATAGATGAATGCATAAAACTCTATTTTTCCATTTTTTGAATTAGTGCATGAATGGATGCATAAAAATCTATTTTTTATTTTTTTATATTTTTTTAATGAGAATGCATAGATGAATGCATAAAACTCTATTTTTCCATTTTTTAAATTACTGCATGAATGAATGCATAAAAATATATTTTTCATCTTTTTAATAATTTTTTTTGAATGAGAATGCATAAAAATATATTTTTTCCATTTTTTGAATGAGTGCATGAATGCATGCATAAAAAATATCTATTTTTTCATTTTTGATTTTGTTTTTAAAGTTGACATTTTGAATCAATTTTTCCTTTTACAATCATTGATTTAATTTGATATCAAAATTTTGTTTTGTTCTTGAAAATGAGGGATGTTTGCAAATCCTAAAGTTAATGTTAAAATTGGGATATTATTGGCTTTTTTCTTTGGAAAGATTTTAATGCATGCGCTTGAATCCATAGGTGGATGAAAATTGTGGGAGAGAAAATTGAAGAGGTTTGAAGGAAAATGAGATTGCACAACCTCAGATATGTTATCATTTGCATGCCCCTCTAAAAGGGAAAATTTTATACAAGGCATTCAAATTAACAAATTTAGTTTTGATGTCTCCAGATATAATTTTCTCTCAAATGAAATGACAATCAACCTCAAATTGTTTAGTCCTTTCATGAAAGATAGGATTTGAGTGAATATGAAGAGCAACCTAATTATAACATATGAGTGTCATTTGAGTAGTCTCTCAAAATTGTAATTCTTTAAGTAAATGCTTAAGCCAAATAAGCTCACAGGTAGCTAAGGCCATAACTCTATATCCTACTTCAACACTAGATCTTGCCATAGCATGTTGTTTCTTGCTTTTTCAAGAAATCAAATTATCACCAATATGAACACAATATCCAGAAGTAGATCTTTTATCAGATGGAGATCCTGCCTAATCAACATCTAAATAACATACAACTTTACTATAGTTATTATGACCATATAGTAAGCCTTTTTCGAGGAGAACCTTTAATATACTTCAACATACGAATGACTGCATTCCAATAATCAACATATGGGGAATTAAGAAATTGACTCATCACACTGATTGCAAATGAAATATCAGGATGAGAAATAGTAAGATAATTTAATTTTCTAACTAATCTTCTATATTTCTCAAGATCTAAAAGAGGCTTCCTCTAACTAGGTAGAAGTTTGGCATTAGGATCCATGGGTGTATTAACAGATTTTGAATTCATTTATCCAGTTTCCTCCAAAATGTCCAATGGATACTTCCTTTTAGGAGATAACAAGGTGTGGAAAACCTAACACATAATGGTTTACTTTGTTGACCTAAGTAGTTAACTGAGTAGGACTTTCACATACATACATGCCTCAAAGAAGTAAATCGTCAAGGTGTGGAAAACCCAACACACAATTATTTACTTTGTTGACCTAAGTGGTTCGCGAGTAAGACTTTCGCATACATACATGTCCGAGAGAGGGAAACCAGCAAGGTGTGGAAAACCCAACACACAATGGTTTACTCTGTTGACCTAAGTGATTAACTGAGTAGGACTTTCGCATACATACATGACTGAGAGAGGGAAACCAGCAAGGTGTGGAAAGCCCAACACGCAATGGTTTACTCTGTTGTCCTAAGTGTTAACTGAGTAGGACTTTCGCATACATACATGTCTCATATAAGGAAACCAGCAAGGTGTGGAAAACCCAACACACAATGGTTTACTCTGTTGACCTAAATGGTTAACTGAGTAAGACTTTTGTATACATACATGCCTCAGAGAGGGAAACCAGCAAGGTGTGGAAAACCCAACACGCAATGGTTTTCTCTGTTGACCTAAGCGGTTCACTGAGTAGGACTTTCATATACATCCATGCCTTAGAGGGAAACCAACAAGGTGTGGAAAACTAACACGCAGGTTTACACTGTTGACCTAAATGGTTAACTGAGTAGGACTTTCATATACATACATGCCTCAGAAGGGAAACCAGCAAGGTGTGGGAAACCCAACACGCAATGGTTTACTCTATTGACCTAAGTGGTTCATTGAGTAGGACTTTCGCATACATACATGTCTTAGAGAGGGAAACTAGCAAGGTATGAAAAACCCAACACACAACGGTTTACTCTGTTGACCTAAGTGGTTAACTAAGTAGGACTTTTGTATACATACATATAGAATAGATGGAAAACACGAACACAAAGCACCCAAGAAGCGCTCAAAACACACAAAGAAACATCAAATACAAAAACCAGCAACGCAAAAGACACCAAGAAATGATTTTTTCGTCTACATGTATAAGATAAATAACCAACAACCTAAAACACACCAAGAAACGATTTTTTAGTCTACATGTATCAGATATAAAAACTAGCAACCCAAAACACACCAAGAAAAGATTTTTTCGCCTATATGTATCAGATACAGAAACCAACAACCCAAAACATACCAAAAAATGATTTTTTCGCATACATGCATTAGATACAAAAAAAGCAACCAAAACACACACCAAGAAACACTTTTTACGTTGACCCAAGTGCTTCAGAGAGGTTTAAGTTCATATCAAGAGAAAAAGATACAACGAAACCTTCTAGAAAACCTAATGGCAACGCGAACGCAACTTTCTGTCTTCTCGGGGCAACACGAATGAAGCTTTTTATCTTCTTTGGGCAATGCGAACAAAACATTCTCTCTTCTTTGTTCTCTCCTTTGGTGTATGCGAAGGAATGAAAGGCAATGACTTTCTCTCTCTTTTTGTTGGCGTTTCACTTTGATGAGCCAATGATAGTTTTGCCCCTTGCTAACAAACAAAACCATTCCGTATAAGATGAATGAAGACACAATTTCTCTTTCAGTGCCAACAAGGACAACGGGTGCCAACAAGGAGTGTCAAATGGAGGTTATTCAAATATCCGTGTCAACATATCATTTCTATTTATTTAAATCCTAATTTTGTAGTTGACACATTATTATTATTATTATTATTATTATTATTATTATTATTATTATTTAAGTCATATTTTAATTTTTTCTTCACTACTTAATAAAAAAAAATACTATATTTTTACAATTTTATAAACTTTTGTGTATTGATGTGATATTTGTGGTTTCCCATATCAATAAATCTTTTCTTCTTTCCACATTAATGACAATTGTTTTGAAATCACATTTTTAGTTCTCTATTACGGAAGACCAATGATTTAAAGAATGATAAACACGGATTGTAAAATCATGCCATAAAGGACAATAAAGACGTGGAAGGTGCAAAATTAATGTTCATTGCATAATAAACGATACCCACTACTGAAAGATAATTGATGTATATTTATTTTCTTAAAAATTGACTTTTGAAAACCTTGAATTGAAATTCTAAAAATGCTAAACTTTTCTAACACTTTCAGAAGTTTTTTTTTTTTTTTTTTT
>Ga0209700_108102_pt1 | contig 13911 bp, 10 predicted proteins | sample SiratroredBW_FD_187528 | JGI IMG/M metagenome (GOLD analysis project Ga0209700, IMG submission 187528) | Root nodule microbial communities of legume samples collected from California, USA - Siratro red BW (SPAdes) (version 2) | ecosystem: Host-associated > Plants > Roots > Nodule | place: USA... | reverse complement strand
TTTTTTTTTTTTTTTTTTTTTTTCAACTTCGTTCAATTCTCTGAGTTTCTCTTATAACGAGTTGACTTATAAATTAAAGGAGATGAGGAAGAAAATAATAAGTTGATCGGTAAATTAGAGATAAAAAAAATAGAAACAGCTATTAAAATATTTCAATACTAACAAAATTGGTAGTGGTTAGAAAAAACTAAAATATATTTTAAACATTTAATAAAATAATTTTTTCATAGAAATTCAATATTAAAATTTATTATATTTTTACATATTTTTTTATCAATTTTATTTTATTTTATGATTTGATAGCTGTGTTTTAAATTTGTTAATTATATATTTCTATTATCATCAAAATATTGTAGACATACAGATATGTTTGTTCTGGTATAGACTATAAAATTAGAGGCTATAATAGAATTTCCGTGTCTTTCTCATAAGAATATATCAAGTCAACTAAATGTCTCTAATGCAAACAGCTTAAAAATAATTTTTGTAAAAGTTAAAAAATAACCTGAAACCCACTTCATTTTAGCCTTATATCTTGTGATTCACATTTTTTTTAATTATTTCAATTATACTGTGTATTTCTTTCATTTCTCTGAAGACAATAACGACGATTCAAAGAAAGTGGCGATTGGGATCACAAGCGCAGTTTTATCGATTGTTGCGGGGCTTGTAATATTCACATTCTTTTACCAGAGAAGAAAAGCTAAAGGTAAACTTTCTTAATCTGATTCCAATTTCATGATGATTATTTTTATCTAAATAATTTATAAACTATTTTTAACATTTTATTTACCTCTCTTTTTTCTTTCGTCGCTGTAAAAATATTTGCAAAAATGTTTATTGTATGGGTAAAAATAATTTGTCATTTTCATACTCGGTTGGCGTTTACTATTTGTGGCTCTTATGTGATATATATATATATATATATATATATATACGAAATATGACTTACATGGTAAAGTTCGTTTTTGAAGTAAAGTTATTGATACAAAGGTATTCATACGGAAAATGTACCAAAGTGAAATTACCAGCACTTTCTCAATAACTATTACTGTATACTTCTGTCTCTCCTAAGATCATGTGACAGATTGATGGGAAAACTTGAAATTGGTCACTTTTATATATCGTGATAAATTTTATACTCATTATTAAAATAGATAAATCTTTATTTTTTTCGTAAATTTCTTTATCGTTCAACAAATAATATCTCTTGTATGTTGAGACGCAAATTATGGTTTCTTTTATATTCAAATTTTCTATGTTACTTTTGAACATTGTATATTGAATAATGCCATTATTGGATCCATTTTTTCTAACTAGAAATAGGTAGACAATTTTCATAGGTATACATGGTTTAGTAGAACAAAATTTAAAGAACATGTAATATCATATTGTATAATATGTTTTTACGAATATTTCGTGATACTTACAAAAATTATAGAAAAAATATATTATTTTCACACTTTTTATAAAGAATTTGAAAAAAAAAGTCAACAAATCTAGAAACTTCTAATAATTTAACTTTTTTTGAAATAAAACAAAAAAAAAAAAATACTTCTATAATGTGATGCTAAACACATTTCAAATGAAACAGATACAAAAGCCAAAATAAACAAAAGTGAAGATGATCTAGAGCTACCTTTGTTTGATTTTGATACAATAACATGTGTTACTAGTGACTTCTCAGATGACAACATGCTTGGCCAAGGTGGTTTTGGTCCTGTGTACAAAGTATGTATGCAATAACCTTCTTTTTTCATCAATAGTCAAGGAAGATACATAGTTTTACCCTTTTTTTTTTTATATACAATTTCATTTATTTGTAAATTCTATTTTATCAAGGGAACATTATTGGACGGACAAAATATTGCAGTGAAAAGACTTTCTGATACATCTGCACAAGGACTCAAGGAATTTAAAAATGAAGTTATATTTTGTTCTAAACTTCAATAGCGGAATCTTCTCAAAGTTTTGGGATATTGCATTGAAGAGGAAGAAAAATTACTCATTTATGAATACATGCCTAACAAAAGCTTAAACTTCTTTCTTTTTGGTAAGTGATTTTCCTAAACTTTTAAACTCTTTTCCATTCCTATATTTATTGATTAATGAAAGGTATCAAATTTATCAATTGACAGATAATTCTCAAAGTAAACTATTAGATTGGTCTACACGATTAAACATTATAAGGGGAATTGCTCGAGGACTTCTTTATCTTCATCAAGATTCTAGATTAAGAATTATACATAGAGATTTAAAATCAAGTAATATCTTGTTAGATGATGATATGAATCCAAAGATTTCTGATTTTGGATTAGCAAGAGCAGGTAAAGGTGATCAAATTGAAGGAAATACAAGAAGAGTTGTTGGTACATAGTAAGTATCTTTACTTAAGAAAAAGTTAAGATATATTTCACACAAATTTACCTCAAAATAATTTGTATGTAATTATTTTTTCAGTGGTTATATGGCTCCTGAATATACAATTGGTGGAGTATTCTCCATCAAATCTGATGTTTATAGCTTTGGTGTTTTATTATTAGAGGTTTTAAGTGGAAAGAAAAATAAAGGATTTTCTTACTCAGTCCAGAGCTATAATCTTATTGAACATGTAAGTATTATAAGTAACTTCAATTTATATGTAATCAATTGGTTTTTATTAATTGATTTGCATTATTGTAGGCATGGAGATGTTGGAAAGATTGCATCCCAATTGAATTCATTGATACATGTTTAAAGGACTCATACATTCTATCGGAAGCCTTACGATGTATTCATATTGGTCTTTTATGTGTACAACATCAACCCAATGATAGACCGAATATGACATCTGTAGTTACAATGTTAACAAGTGAAAGTGCCTTACCACAACCAGAGAAGCCTGTTTTCTTGATGCAAAGAGTTTTAGTTGAGGAAGACATTATACAAAACATGTATTGTCCAACCAATGAAGTAACTATTTCTCAGATGGAACCAAGATAAGAAATTGATTTGATTCTTTTCTTATACACAAGTACCAATGATAAGGTGTTGGGTTGTAAACCAAGATTTATTGTACTTATAAAAATTAAAATCTTGATACAAAGTTTAATCTCTTCTTATTGTATGTGTTTATCTTCTATAATAATAGTGCAATTTAGGTTTAATGAATATTTATTTTATATTCATTATCATCATTTTGATTGTATGATTCAAAATTCTCAATTTATAATGTTCCTTTTTATTTTGTGGTGTAGGTCAGTTGCTTTGGGTTATATAATGAACCTATGGAGAATATTGAGTTTATATATATGTCTTTTCTTTCAATATTAGTATTTTATTTCTGTGTTCATTCTCTGTTGTGTTGATTCGTGGCTTGATCCTTGATTCTATGGTATTAAGAAATATCATTTGTAACCTAGATCTGAATCAAAATACCAAATCAAAGCTTATGTCTAGGAATAAAGCTTGATTTGTTTGTTGTCTTAAGATCCCTGTGGCAATTGCAAGTTTTATTTGTATAATAAATAAGTTTGGGTTCACTCACTTAAGGAATTAAGGTTTGGGTTCTATTGTGGGTTAATGTTGACCTTTATTTCGAAATAAGTTACATGTTTTTATTCATGAGAGTATATTTGATGAAATTTAATCTTAGCAATTGCATTTCATATCCTGTCCATTTTTTTTCCACCTTAAGTGCTTGTAAAAATACAAAAATATATTTTAATTATTTTGCATAACTTTATTTTCGTGTTTATCAATTCAAATATTGGGATTAAATTGTAGTATAAATTTATTGTCAATTGCAATTATTGTCGTGTATTGCACAAGTTCCCTTATAAGAGAATATATATTTATTACTTGCTACCTAAGAGTTGGTGCACTTGCCATCATAGCAAAAAAATGCTAACAAATGTAATTGGTATTAAACCAGAGAAGGAATTAAAAGTTAAGTTAAGGCAATAAAGTTTAGTGGCATTCCCAAGGCTCATACGAATTGTCCTGTTAAGTAGATTGTTGAAGAAGGGATGAACCCTCTGAACCTATTGTTGAGGAGTTGAACCCCTTTTATATTGTTCAAGAGAAGAAGTCAAACCACCAATTTGGTTATTGCTGAGAATAAGCTTTGTAAGCCTCTGAAGTTGGCCAATTCCAATTTGTGAGTTAGACACAAACGAAATTCAGCTAAAAGGGTGATAATGGAGCACTTTAATTGTTATGGTTGAATTGCCAAGCTAAAAAGGATACAAATGTTCTCTTAAAAACCCAAGTCGATGAGAAGATTCTATTTTTTCTCAAAATTAAATTAGCAAATACTTTTCACAATCATGAAAAGATGCACAAATGATAATTCTCCCGAGATTCGGAATTTCTTTTCCACAAGAAAGAAGGGATTGGAAACTCCAACCTTGTGAGATATCTAGAATTTTGTATATGTAAGAAAATCATATTCATTCTGCTAAAATCTTTTGATTTGTTTCCATTATGGTGTTTGAGAATGGTGTCCTACAATAACGCCGCGACATGACATTACCATGTTGATTGAAAGGATTGACTTGTGTTGTCATTGCATTGTTTGAATCACTTTATGACTAACATAGAAACACCACACTATGATAAGACTACACCACTTGTGTGGTATTCATTTGAGTAGTGTTATATTAGTGCGTTGATGTGTTATAACATTTATTTGACACTATTGAGGTGTCAAAATATCATTATTTTATTATAGTTGTGTCTAGCGTGGAATTAGGTTTTTGAAATGAAAAAAAGGAAAACTTTTTCTTGCATTTCATTTTCGTGGTTTATCTTCTCATTCTCGAGCAATATTGCTCTCACCATTGTCCCACTCTCCAGTGCTCCCCATTGGTTGTTGTTTTCATTCTTTTCTGTCATCCTTTCCGCCATTGTTGTGGTTCATCGTGGCGAGGATTTTCGTTGCATTTGGTGTGGGGTTTGCTTTGGTGGTGCAGTGGTGGTGCATTTTGGACCAAAGGTATGTCTCTTATGAGTATATCATGGAAAAGAAAATGTTTTTTCTTGGTTTATCAATTATTTGGTTTTATTAATGAATGATTTGCGTGAGTGGTTATGGGTTATTGAGTTTGCATGTTTTGTTGTATTTTGGTGGCTTGGGTATATGGTGTCAGAAGGGTGAGTTGTGTTTTTGAGGGAATTTTATTGTGGTTTGGTTTTGAATGCACAATGGTGTGTATTGTTTTCGTGATCACAGGAAGGGTTTAGGGCTTGGTGGGTTTGGTGATTTTTTTTTGTTTCAGAAATGGTTGGGTTTGGTGTTGGTGACAGTTTCTTCTTTTTTGGTTGTGAATGTGTGATGGTGTGCATTGTTTCCTTGATCAGTAAAGGATGAGAGCAATGGTTTAGTGATTGGTGGGTGTTGTTGTTTTGTTTTGGTGTGATGGTTTTTTTAGTGTTGAAATGGGTGGGTTAGGTTTTGGTGGGAGTGTTTTTTTATGGTGTGCGTTGTTTGCATGGTTTGTAAAGGTTGACATGAATTGCTTTTAGTGTTTAGGACTTTTGAACTTTAAAGAGAAATGGTTGGAAAACGAGTTGGTGTCGATGGTACAGAATCTAAGGTAACTTATTTTGAATATTTGTTTCGGTATTAAAATGTGTAAGTTTGTATAAGTTAGTAACATGTATGTTATATTTAATTTGCAACTTAGGGTGGGGCACAAACTTGACACAGAGCCTATTGTGAAATTAAATCATAGAATGACTCCATTCCAACGAGAACAATTGGAGATGACTCCCTTTATATGACTTTTACGTTTGCAAAAGCCAATCCAAATTTCAAGTGCCATTTTGCAAGAGTTGGTAAGCAGATGGTGTACACAGAATAAAAGTTTTATGATCAGAGAGCACTTAGTCCCCTTTAATGTTTTTGATGTGTGCATTGTATTGGGGTTGGGTGTAATCAAGGAATCGGTTAGGTTGGAAGATGGTAGTGTTAGGTTGGTTAAAAACTTGTTTAATGATAAGGACACAACAATAAGTAGGACTGTTTTGAAACTAAGTGAAAGTACAGTGAATGACGAAAAGATTGTTGATTAGTACTGTAGGTTGTATATATTACTTGCCTTTACAGTTTTTTATTTCTCCCGTGGAAACACTTTAGGTTGAGTTTAAGAGGAGGGTGAATTGAACTTTATAAAATTTTGTCTTTAAAAAGATTTGAAAAAGGTTTTAATCAAAATGAAGATTTTCAAGAATCTCAATTATCGATGGTGTAAGCTGCAGCGTAGAAAATAAACTGGTTCAGTTTCGAATAAACCGATTTATTTACTGTCAAAACAATCAACAAGCAAATCTATATACTCAACAATGATCAATAGACACAACATAATTTATATTCAGTGGTCAAGATATACATAACAGTGCAAAAATATTCAAGGCACGGTATAAAATCCAATCAAGAGATAAACCACATCAAGGAATTTACTATGCTTAAGCAGGATGTAAATGATCAACACAATAGCATTATGTTAGAAGTTGCTATGACTATTGAAACTAAACCAGCACTAACTTGTTGACCAATGCAGCAGCCAAACAGTAAGAAATTAATCAACAGAACCTGCTAAAGAAATGTAAACCAGGTGCAGTAAAAGAAGATTAGTAACCAACAAAGAACTGATAAATTTGGCCTGCTAGATATTGTCAACACCTAATTTCGTCCGGATAAATAAATTTTATTTGAAAGAAAAATATATAAAAAAGGGTTTCAAATAATTTTAGAAAAAATTAAAAAATTCATAATAAATTTTGATCTTGTTATTTTCTCTTATTTACAAAATAGAAAATATTTATAAATATATTTAAGGTTTTATCATCTTTCTCTTTCTAGAAAATATGTGTATATATTTCACGTGTTCATTTTCTTTATCATTCTCATTTTAGATTTAAAAGTTCTCATTTTATTATTCTAAAAAAAAGTTAAAAAATATTTTTCCACATTTCTCCACTACTCTACTCTATATGCACCATCCTCCACTACCCTGCTCTCTTGCCTCTTATACGCAAAATAGTTATTGTGTCCCCTCCTGACATGTAACGACTTGGTCCCCTCCAAAAAGAAAACATTCATTCTGCATACCACAAAAGTTACCCTAATGCTATTCTTAAAAGAAAAATGTTACTTTGACACTGTAAAACAAGGTTTAGACCGAGTTCAATAAGAGGGGTGAATTGAACTTTTAAAAGCTTTTCGCAAATCTGATTTGTTCTTGAAGTAGAGAATGAAAGTTCTTTATTCAATCAACTGACTATGTAATTCTGGACTGTCCAATAAACAATCGATTGTGCACAGCGAAAAATATCAGAGATAAACCCATAAATCAGTTAAACCTAGAAAACAGTTTACAGTGTAAAAATGTGTTAATCCAGATTTAAGATGTTTAAAACACAATCCAGTAAATTAAACACAATCCAGAATCACAGTTGATTATGTAAACAGATGTTCAGAGTATGATCAACAGTATGAACATATTTTAATCCAGTTGATTTTAAGTGGTGGCAGCAGTTGAATAAAAGAATTCAAGAAGAGTAGGGAGAAAAGCAAGAACACACAATTTTTATCCTGGTTCACCCTTCCACAAGGGCTACGTCTAGTCCTTTGCAAACTAGCAAAGATTTCCACTAAACAGATCACAAGATCAGTTTACAACCCTTGCTCCCAGCAAGTTATAAACTGCTCCCAGTAGTAAACCCACACCTCACTGAACCTCTCAGCTAGTGTGTAACCAGTGCAAAAACCCACTGCACCACAACACTTGAAATCTGCAAGCAACACTGCTCCCCGCAGCACTCACCCAATACTGAACCCTTCAGCAGATGTGAGACCAGTGCAGAATCCACTACACCAACTCAATTACAAACCCAGTAATTAAAAACAGCAAACAGATTACAGATCAACAGGATCAGAAAAGATTACAGAGTGCTTCTATACAAAACAGATTACAAAGAATGAAGATCAGGTGTAGAAGACTTAGCTTTGGTCCAGAACCAAAGTCGCAAGAACCTCACTCAAAGGATGCTTCAAAGATTCACGTTCTTGGAGGTTTCTTGATTTGAAAAGCTTTGCCAAAAGGATGATCGCACAAAAGGGGCAATTTCTCTCTTAGAAAATCTCAAGGAATGCTTTTTGAAAGTTTTTGTTTTGATGATTCTGAAAGTGATGATTCTCATTCCTTTAAATACCCAAATCAGTTTTAAAAACAGCTTAGCTGTCATAGTTCAATTAATTGAACAAACCATTCAATCGATTGAATTGACCGTTGACCTAGTCAAAGATTTCAGTTGTACCAGAAATAACTGAATTCAGTTGTAATAGAAATAACTGTCACATACTTTTTCCAGCAAAAACAATTTGGGCTATTTTTATTAAAAACAGTTTTAATAAAAATGATTGTGAATCTTTTTAGCACCTCAGAAGTGAGGAATCATGCCACTCATGATTAAGGACTAAGCCAATCACCAACACACAAACCTAACTAAGGACCAAGACCTAATCAGCCAACCATCTTCATGTTGGCACAAACTCTTCTCTGGAATAATTCTTGTCCAGGTTGGTTCCAACAGATTCTTCATGAGGCAGTCTTCATCAGCTTCACATGCTAAGCCGTGGTGCTCACAATATTGACTTCATCAAATCACATGCTTACCCTTGGTGCTAACAGACACTGTATTTTCTCTTACCTCTGTTTGACACTCCGACGTGGCATGTGCTGTCCCGCGTGGCAATGAAAGAGAAAACGCAGTTGTTTTTGACTTACGTCGTTTACCTTTGTCTTTTTACAAGGATGATTTTTTTCATTTGCCTTCTGAAAATGCAGGGCAATTTGAGAGGGAAAGCATAACACACACATGTGTCTCAGGAGTGGAATGTCTGAGTGGTTAACTCAATTCAAATAAGTGGTTCGCTGTGTGTAATTTTGGAACACACACATGTGTCTCAGGGGTGGTAGGTCTAAGTGGTTAGCTGTGTGTAGTTTTGGAACACACACGTGTCTGAGGGGTGAAAACACTAAGTGGTTAGCTTAGTTCAAATATGTGGTTCGCTGTGTGTAATTTTGGAACACACACATGTGTCTCAGGGGTGAAATGTCTAAGTGGTTAGCTCAGTTCAAATAAGTGGTTCGCTGTGTGTAATTTTGGAACACACACATGTGTCTCAGGGTGGTAAGTCTAAGTGGTTAGCTCAGTTCACCTAAGTGGTTCGCTATGTGTAGTTTCGGAACACACACATGTGTCTCAGGAGTGGAAGGTCTAAGTGGTTAGATCAGTTCAAATAAGTGGTTTGTTGTGTGTAGTTTTGAAACACACATGTGTCTCAGGAGTGGAAGGTCTAAGTGGTTAGCTCAGTTCAAATAAGTGGTTCGCTATGTGTAGTTTTTAAACACACACACGTGTCTGAGGGGTGAAAACACTAAGTGGTTAGCTTAGTTCAAATAAGTGGTTCGCTGTGTGTAATTTTGGAACACACACATGTGTCTCAGGGGTGGTAGGTCTAAGTGGTTAGCTCAGTTCACCTAAGTGGTTCACTGTGTGTAGTTTTGGAACACACACATTTGTCTCAGGAGTGGAAGGTCTAAGTGGTTAGCTCAGTTCAAATAAGTGGTTCGCTGTGTGTAGTTTTGGAACACACGTGTCTGAGGAGTGAAAACACTAAGTGGTTAGCTCAGTTCAAATAAATGGTTCGCTGTGTGTAATTTTGGAACACACACATATGTCTCAGGGTGAAATGTCTAAGTGGTTAGCTGAGTTCAAATAAGTGGTTCGCTGTGTGTAATTTTGGAACACACACATGTGTCTCAGGGTTGGTAGGTCTAAGTGGTTAGCTCAGTTCACCTAAGTGGTTCGCTGTGTGTAGTTTTGAAACACACACATGTGTCTCAGGAGTGGAAGGTCTAAGTGGTTAGCTCAGTTCAAATAAGTGGTTCGTTGTGTGTAGTTTTTGAACACACACACGTGTCTGAGGGGTGAAAACACTAAGTGTTAGCTTAGTTCAAATAAGTGGTTCGTTGTGTGTAATTTTGGAAGACACATGTGTCTCAGGGTTGGAATGTCTAAGTGGTTAGCTCAGTTCAAATAAGTGGTTCGCTGTGTGTAATTTTGGAACACACACATGTGTCTCACGGGTGGTAGGTTTAGGTGGTTAGCTCAGTTCACCTAAGTGGTTCGCTGTGTGTAGTTTTGGAAGACACACATGTGTCTCAGGGGTGGAATGCCAAAAACAACTGCATTTTTTCTTTCATTGTCACGCGAGATAGCACATGACATGTCGGAGTGTCAAACGGAAGTAAAAAAAAAAAATGCAGTGTCAAAGTATCATTTTCCTTCTTGAAAAGGAGAATAAATCATCAAATTGCATAAAAAGTAAAAGGGGAAGAACGCAAAGCAGTGGGGTCTAGGTCATTTTGGAATGGAAGAATTGGTATCGTTTCTTGTGTTTGAAAAGAGAGGAAGTTTTCTGGTTCATTCAGTGGAAGAATTGTTACCACTTCTTGCGCTTGAAGGGGTGGATTGTCAGAGACAATTTGCAGTGGCGAAGAATGCAAATCATTGAGATCCTCCATCAAGCCATTATACATTGCCACCATAGTTCGCACTCTAACCCATGCCTTAATCCTCCAACCCTAGCTTTAACTATAACTCTTCCCCTCAAGGTGCTCCCCCATAATCTTTTCCACTGCCGCCAAACCACCCTTACAGCGCCGCCTTTCAATGCCACTTTGTATCACACTTTTGATGTTACTGCAGCTAGCCTTAATTTAGGGTTCAAAAGAGAAAGTGAGGATTGAATTTGAAACCATGTAGAAAAGTTTAGGTTTGGTTCGCGGTGGGTTTAGCCCAATCTCTTGAGTGTGCTATAAACAAAAGTGAATAAGACAAGTAATTAAAAAGGGTAGCTGCAGGATGGTGTATAAATTGAATTAATGAATGAGTGAAAAAGATTGAAGAGGTGGATATACGTGGGACCCATTTTATTTTGGTATTGAGTGTAAATAAAGAAAAGGAAAGAGAAGGAATTGGAAAGGTAACGTCATGTGAGCTGAGGTTTTCTTTTTTTCTTTATTTTCTTTTTTTAATTTTGCATTGAATACTCAATAAAAAATAATAATGGCATTAAACGTGTGGCAGGATTCAAACTTTGCCAATTTTTTATTTTCACCCTTTACATTTTTTATTCTTTTTGAGTTTTTTCTTTTAAAATAATAATAATAAGATTCTTCTTAAGTTCCTAAATGGCCATCAGCATCGAGGGAAGTCTTGACTTTGTTTGGAATATCCAAATGACCACACGCATCATGCGAAATTTAATTCGAATAAATTTTGTTATTTCATTTGGGTAATCAAATTACCGTACGCGTCAAGCAGTATCCAACATGAAGTTTCTCTTTGAAAATATGTGAAAATATTTCAGATTCGAATTAAAGGTTTTCAAAATATCAAATTTCGAAAATATAAAAAAATATATAAAACTTTAACTAAAAAAAATATCAAATCCTCAAACAAGTAATTTTTAAAACAAAGAACTACGTAACCCTGATGCTCTATCCCTGATAGAGATACGTAGAAGCAAGGTCGAACCTTATCGGACCCCAAAACTAAAAATAAAAAATTTTGTTTGTTTTATCTTAATCTCTGTCTCTTTCTTGGGAAAATAAATGTTTTAAAAAATCACACTCGGTTTCTTTATTTAATTAAAGGTATCGTCTTAGGATGGACATTGTGGGGGTGCTAATACCTTCCCCACATGTAACCGACTCCCGAACCTGGATCCGATTTTCACAAACTAGCCTTATCCTAGTGTTTTTGGTTTTTCCATGATTTTCCATAAAAACTATGGTGGCGACTCCATTGTTTTAAAAATTTATTTATTTTTTGGGATCGTCATCCCTGTCGTGATTTCGGTTGTGACAGATATGCTAAAGTTTCAATACAACAGTTGCAAATATTAAAAAAGATAAGAACAATGATATAGAACCAATGCACCAGAAGGTTAGAAGTCAATCACAAGATCAATCACATCACTTATAACCTGAACTCAAGAATAGGTGCACAACAAAAACTTTCAAGAACAGAATGCAAGAATGTTGTAAAACAGTTTCAAAGTAGTAGAGAATTTTAAAAATAGTTTAATGAAAAGAACAATACTGCAACAGTACAGGATGTAAAAAATTGTTTAAGAACAGATTGCTCAGTTTATTATCAATCCAGATTAAAGAACCATATAGAAATGGCTATATACCCACGTAGGATTAAAAACACAAAATTAATTGAGTTAGTGTAGATTTATTAAAGAATGGGTCTATGACGGACTGATAACAGTATGCAGTGCATAATTGATTAAAAAGAAGAGAGAAGTGTTAAGAAAAAAGAACACAAGCAAATATACTAGTTCACCATTCCTCAAGGGCTACGTCCAATCCTTCTTGCAACTCTAGCAAGAAAAATTGCACTAATTAACACTTAATTGTACAATTACAATAAAAACACAATTCTCATACCCTGCGAGAACTAAGAACACCACTGAATTGAAGAACAAGCACCCTACAGTTCCCAAAATTCAGAAAAATTCAATTCTAAAATACAAGATTACAATTACAGAACACAATTCTTGAAATAAAACATGTTCAAGAAAAGGTTGAAAGAAACCCCCTGATTGGCGTAAAAACAGAAGGCTTGCACAAGCTTGAAGATTCTCAATGGCACAACTCAATGATTAAGACTCAATCTCCAAGACCAAACCCTTCAATCTTTTAGAAAATCAAATGATCAAGATTACTCAGAATGTTTTTCACAAATGTTCTGCCGTTTCTATCTGTATTTGCATTTAGAAAACCCAATTGTTTTTAAACTTAAAAAACCAAAACTGTTTTTAAGTGAAAATTACAACAGTTTGCTCCAAAGCGCGAATAAAATGATTCACATAAAGAGGAATCGATTTCTTTTTCTGCTAAAGGTTGAAAATTTGAATTGGTATTCCTTGAACAATTTTGTTGTGCTACATTATTTGTTTTAAAACATGTTTTAATGTGCGCCAATAAGATTCTCCTTAGTTGTGCACAAATTTCCTTTTACCTCTAATTACACTCACTCAGACTAAGATAAAGCCTAAGACACATTAAATTCCACTTGCTTGCTTTCGCTTCTTGCACTTGCTTGGCTTCATGAAATACTTAGTCTTGTTAAAGTACTCACAATCCCCCCTATTTGATGGAGACAATATAGTGTGTGAGTGGTTTAGAACCTACAATTGCACAGAAAAATCGGTGAAAGCAACATGTTGACACACTGCTTTGTATAAGCAGTTTTAAGCAATTTAGTTTTCTGGTTCAAAGTAGATAGTTTTCTTATCAGTTCAGCTTGATTCTAGTCTAGAGATTTATCCATTTAAACACATAGCAAATAACATAAATTCTCATTTAACAACCAGAACTGAACACATATTACTCTAGCCAACATCTAGTACACCAATAGAGCAATAGAAAACAGAACTAAAACTATCCTAGCAGTAGTTAAAAAAAACTGAACAGAACTAGAACAATTGATGGAGGAGCTCCTAGGTGCCTTAGCTTCTTGCGCAAGCTTCAATGGAAGTTGAGCATGATGAAACCTTGAAGCATTGAATAGAAGAACTGGATGAAACTCCTCATGATGTGGAAGCCATGGAAATGCAAGGAAGGAAGTGTGCAAGGAGGTTAATGGTGAAGTAGATGGTGAAAGCCTTGAAGGAGGTTGGGCCAACCTTCAAGAGAGAGAGCTCCTAGCTTCTAAGAGAATGTTAGCACCAGTGGACTGCTGCAGTAATTTGATGAAGCCAACCATGTGTGAAGAAGTTCAAGACCTATGATCTTATGTGGAAAGCATGAAGATTCATGAAGATTTGAAGCTTGGTCTAGAACTTAG
>Ga0209700_108100_pt1 | contig 13915 bp, 6 predicted proteins | sample SiratroredBW_FD_187528 | JGI IMG/M metagenome (GOLD analysis project Ga0209700, IMG submission 187528) | Root nodule microbial communities of legume samples collected from California, USA - Siratro red BW (SPAdes) (version 2) | ecosystem: Host-associated > Plants > Roots > Nodule | place: USA... | reverse complement strand
AAAAATTTTATTTTATATATATATATATATATATATATATATATATATTATAAGCCCTTTCTTAATAAAAGACTCAGTATGATATGACCGTAGACCTCTTTTACTAATGAGTTCAACAACGTAAAAATTAAAAAAAAAAAAGTTCATTTTAATTGTAATTTTTGTGTCAGAGATTATACTTAATTCATATAATATATGTTTCGATTTTTTTTTCATTTTCTTTTAAAAAGTTTATAAAATCCATGGATTTATGGTGTATATTATTTTCACTACCTGCAAGATGAGTGATGGAATTATGACTCATACCCACCACCCCAATCTGACTCTAGACAAAGGAAGATTCTTTGAAATTCTTAAACATCAAACGGTCCAAGGGTGTCCCATTGTGTTTTCTGAATTCAATTTGTGAATTCTAATCTTCATCTATTGTAATTTGTATCCTTCATATTTTACGAAAGTTCCAAGAATACACATAATTTTTGGAGGGTATCTTGGTTAGGGTTCATGAGTCAAAGTACGTACACAGGTCTTCAAATTTATAACTCCTTCAAATTGCAGATCTTTCAGTTTGATCAATTAAACGTACAACTTAAATGAGTTCTGTAGCCAGGTTTTACGGACATTTTACAATTTTATATAAAATAATATAAGACTAATAAGTAGTGGGTATAATCTTAATAAAATTAATATATATATATATATATATAAAAATATAATTTAAGTACTTTTATATTGAATGGTTATTTAATAATGATATAATTGGTTGATTTAGCATAAAAATGAATTAATTATTTTCTTTATCATATTATTAATAAAATGTTATGTTTTAAAAATCGAGCTAAACTTTAACTAAATTATACCTTCTCTTGCAATGGTTGTAAGGTGAGGGAGAAGATTTCCCATTGAAATAGGTAAGAATATTTTAGAGAGACTTAAGTAGATAGATATGACATTGAATGAGTATTTTTTGTTAGATTAATATTTATTTATAGGTTTTTTAAGATCAAGAACATAGAAATTATAGGAATTGATAATAAAATATTTATAATTTTTTTAAGATTATGACTGAATTATTTTTAATAAATAAAAATTATGATGATAAATATGAATTATAATAATTGATAATAGATTATTTATAGGCCTTTTAAGATCAAGCTTAAATTATTTTTAATAAATAAAAATTATAATAATAAATAAGAATTATAGTTATTGATAACAGAATATTTATATGACTTTTAATATTAAGACTTTATTATTTTAATAAATAAAAATTATGGTAATTGTCAAAATATTTATAGACTTTTTAAAACTATGATCTAATTATTTCTAATAAATAAAAGTTATAGTGATAAATAAAAATTATGGTGATTAATAACAAAATATTTATTTAATAATTCATTATCATAAAAAGATAATTAATAAAATTAAATTATATTGTATTGGATGAAATCTAGTATTAAATGAATCTGTGGAGGTTGAATTAAGATTAATCGAAAGAAATTTTAAAACTGAATTTCTTACATTTCAAAAAAGTTTTAAGATTAAATTTCATAAATTTTGATTAATAATGTTACAAGACAAACGGAATAAATTATATCCTTTATATAATAAGGATGAGACGTTAGAATAGGTTAATATTTGATAGGAGATTCCCACTTAAAAAAATTAAGAAAGTGATATAAAGTTGATAATTTATATTATTTTAAAAGTTGGTGTGAAAAAATTACTTTTGTTCCTATATTTTTCAATTCTTATTTTCTTATTTTAGAAGTATTTGAACCATCCAAATATACCCTATATCAAGGATGACATTAATTCATAACCATAATATCACGTACTAACTAGTAATCTATGATTACATTTCAACTAGCGATACTACAAACAAAATCCTATAATTTATATATCATAAAATATACACAAATAAATGTATTTTACAAAACACATGTGAGCATGTCTAGAATTGTCCCAAAAATTGATTAGCTAGATATGGCACGCAATCTATTGTCATAAATGACCAATTATGTTTGTGATAAGGGTCAGAGGTGATCTCTCATACATGATAATTTTTTAATGTTTCAGTGACATAAACAAAAATAAAGATATTTTTACATGTATCCTTTGTAATTATAATTTTTATTTACTTTTATATATATTATTAGTATTTTATATAAAAAAGTTCAAATATGAGCTAATAAAATTGTTTTATGTGATAGTGTATGAAACTTTAGTTTTAGGAAAATTTTTCTTTTTTCGAGATGACTGAGACAATGTAAATTTTGAGAAGAAAAGAAACTTCTTGTTTCTGTACATCTAAAACAATTATCTCGGTTTTAAAAGAGAAACGGCATTCACATTTTCGTGGTTTTTAAAAACCACATTTAATCCTGTATTAAAATATAAGTAAATATAATAATAAAAATAGATGAATATTTATTTTAAAATTAAAAAGATACTTATTTAAGGAGGCCAGGCAAAGAAATCATGTTATAATTTACATTCTTTAATTAAAATAATTTCTGTCTCCATAAGGTCAAAGTCAACAAGAATATACATCCTAATTATTTTAAAATTTAATTAATGTACAAATATCATATTTAATTGATATTTTTTTACTTAAATTGTTAAAGTCAAAGATATTTAAAATTAAAGTCATTCAATTAAATTTGATCAAAAGAGTTAATAACAGTCAACTTATTTTATTAATTTAATATTTAATAACATTCTATAATATAATAAGGAATCAAAATTTTACGAATGTGACCTCATTTTTTTTTAAGTTTTGTACCATACAAAGTTCATTTGTATTTAATATTTAATAACATTAATTTAACCTATTTTATTAATTTAATATTTAATAACATTATATCATATTTAATTGATTTTTTTTATTTAAAAGGTCAAAATCAAAGATATTTAAAATTAAAATCATTTAATTAAATTTGATCGAAACAGTTAATAGCATTCAACCTATTTTATTAATTTAATATTTAATAAAATTATATAATATAATAAGTAATCAAAATTTCAGGAATGTAACCTCATTTTTTTTTTAATTTTGTACCATACAAAGTTCATTTCTATTTAATATTTAATAACATTAATTTAACCTATTTTATTAATTTAATATTTAATAACATTATATCATATTTAATTGATTTTTTTTATTTAAAAGGTCAAAATCAAAGATATTTAAAATTAAAACATTTAATTAAATTTGATCGAAACAGTCAATAACATTCAACCTATTTTATTAATTTAATATTTAATAACATTATATAATATAATAAGTAATCAAAAGGAATGTAACCTCATTTTTTAAGTTGTGTACCACACAAAGTTCATTTCTATGCTATAAATATTTAAATCATCAACAAGTTTCAAGAAACATAAAACCTTCTTATCAAACATCAATCTTTATATCTTCTCTTTCTCTTTTTTATATCAAAAGATTGCAATTTAGGAGATATGTCAAATCCCTCGTTAACATTGACATTTTTGTTTGTCCTTCTTGTAATAGAAGCTTCTCAAGGTATTTGTCTCGTTAATATTAGTTTAGTGAAGTTTATTATTCTATTTATTTTTTCAAATTATTTTTACTCACTTCATCTAATTCACTAGTATGTCTTAATTCATCATATATTACCTATTAATATATGGATTTAGTAAACAGAGAATAATTTAAATTATTTTACATTATTTGAAAGATATAAATTCACAATTGTATTATAATTTAAATTTTAAATATTTACAATTTGATTTGATTGACTAATTTTATATGTAAAAGTAAATCACCTTCTCAATTTATAATCAATTAGAACTAAAATATATTTTTTTCTTCTTTTATATTTTACATCCAATCATATGCATTTTATTCATATTTACAATGATTAAAATTATACACTTAAATTTTCAGGTCTTTCCCCTTCACGGATAGCAACAACAAATATAGGACCAGTAGCTCAGGATCAATGTTTTGTTGACAATGATTGTATCGATTTTCATCCCCTTTTGAGTTGCACATCAGCATCAGTTCGTTGTGCTACTATCAATGGAGGAAGAAAGTGTGAATGCAATCAAATGAAAAATGATTCAGGTATAACAAACAAATTCAAGAAAATAGATACTTTTTTAATAAAGTAATTTTTGTTAAACATTACTTCTATTGAAGCTTGTTGTTATTGCATTTCTTTTCTAGTTCTTTAATGTTATAGGTAATATTTGTTCAAATTCTGATATTGATTAAGAATAAGGTCGGATTATAACATATAATAAGTGAGACACAATCCTCATTTTATATGCTGATATTGTAAAGTTAAATTAGATATAAACCTAATTATTAAGATGATATTATATTCAGTGCATGATCTATCATAATTAAGTTTTTTTTTTTTTTGGACTATTATGTAACTGTTATCATATTCCACCAATCACCTAAAAATATTAAAATGATATACTCATTTCTCAATTATAGATTAATAATATCAACTAGGAATAAAGTCTAATTATATTATATAAATGAGATATTCATTTCATCTTATAAGTTAGTTTTATCAAATGCAAATCCACCTATTAAATATTTAAATCATAATTATTCAATATTTAGATATTTTTTTATATTCATACAAAACATTTAACTTTGCAGGTCTTTCATCTTCATCTTTGAACAAACCAATTCCATGTTCTACCAATAAGGATTGCATGCCTTACTCTTATATACTTTGTGGTAAAATAGCATTAGCATCACCTTATTGTTATCAGGGTACTTGTCGTTGTTTATAAGAAGGAACAACCGAGACCTTAAATATTTTCAAGATGTATCTTGAAGTTGGAAGAATAAAAACTCAAGAAGATTGAGTGTATCTGAATAATAGTGTGATTTATTTAATGTAAAGCATTCATTATCAGAGTATAAAAATTGACTATATAAATGGTGTAAAAGTTTGTAGTTTCATCGTGATCACCCATTATTTAATCTAATTTGAAAATTACAAGAAATATAATGTAGTTTCATTGATATTATTTCCTGTCCAAAAGGTATAAGAAGTGTAAAATAGTTCTATTGAGATTATCCATTGTTTGACTTAGATTCAATTTTAAAAGATATAACGGGTGCGGTATGATTTTATTTGATCATTTGTTCTCCAACCTACTTTCATTTTTATAAGGTATTAAACACAGCGCAATTTTATATAATCACCTGATTTATCTAAACTATTATTGATTTTCAAAAGGTCCACGAGATGTAATGTAACTCTTTCTAAACACGTCCAATTTATATTCAATTTTCAAAATTTCTAATAGACATGATGTAGTTCTGTCCCATTTAACTGTTAAAATAGTAATATGAGTTAAAGGGAGGTGAATTGAATCATGATCAATTTTAAAAATAAGATGTGAAACCTTTAATAAATTGATTGATTAGAATTTCTAAAATAAAATTTTACCTGATGGACACAGATAGAAAGTGAGACATACAAAGGTTTTATAATGGTTTACTTTTATAAGAAAGCGGTGTGTAAATACTCAACCACCATGGCCAAGAAAATCGAATCACTTTCAAGTTCTTAAAAACACACTAAAAAATAAGAAAGAAAAACCTAATAACTAAGATGTTGAACCCTACAAGACTTTGGATAAATATCTTGTGAAACCTTACCACAAGATCAACTTAATATCTATAATAAGTTTACAACTAGAAGAAAGACAAAAGAAATACAGGAAAAAGATCACCCAGAAGGTTTGAGCATAACACATAAATCAAGATAGAGGTGTCAACAAACTCAAATTCTTAACTCGAGGATTAATTTCATTAAGAATCTTCAAGTAAGAAAGCTCAAGAAAAATTATAAATAAACTAATATCTCTCAATTGTTAAAAGTATTTTTAAATGATTGAATTTAATTTTGTTTTCTCTATCATTATTTGTTTGTGTGGTAGATGTAACATCTCTATTTTATTTTAAATAACTATAGTAGTTACTTTATTCGTATTTTAAAATATGTAGTAGAAAATTTTATGTTTTAATGATTAAATTCTTATTTTATTGTATTCTAAATAAATAAGTATAAGTACTAAAACACAAAGTAAGTAGTTTTTAAGAAATATTATAATCAAATGAAAACAATAATAATTATAAAAAACGTATTATATATATATTTAAAATAATAATAAAAATAAAAATAGTAAAAAAAAAGTTTAAGAATAACATATATATATATAATAACATATAAAAAATTAAAATTAAAATTTCAAAAAAAATAAATAAAAGCTTATCTCTTTAAAGGGAAGAGATAAGAACGAATATTTTATCTCCACTTATGTACTGATTCTCTTTATTTTATTTATTTTATCTCTAGTTATACACTGGTTCTGTTTATTTGATTTATTTCATTTATTTTATCTCCAGTTACATACTAGTCATGATTATTTTATTTATTTTATCTTTAGTTTCATACTTATTTATTGCTTTAATTCTTATTTTATTCTATTTTGTAACAGTTTAAATATTATTTTTATGTATAAATACATATAAAGTAAAAATATGTATTTGATGAATTTGGATAAAAAAAAGTTACTTCTATCCTATGTTATTAATTACTAGTTGTATTTTTTTGACTGTTGTGTACAATTTGAGTTGAAGAGATATATATAAGTCATAGCCTGATGATTATGTTATGTGATTGATGAAAATGTTATGATTATGTTTATTGTTAAAGAGTTTTAGGTTTCAGAGTTGAAACCAGGTTAATAAATAAGTGTCTTATGTTGGGAAGTCACAGTCTGATACACAAAGAGATGAAAAGCACAGGGAATGGGTGGGGTCTAAGGAAATATTTCAAGTAGTTGAACATTTGGATAGTTCAGAACAACGCCCTAGACTAGGATATTTAACAGGCTAATTTTGGTACTATCCGATAACTGCTTAGCACGCCAAGGTTAGGTAGGGAGTATATATATTTCTTTTATTGGCAGATGGCTAGAATTCTCGAGAAAATAATTGTGATTGTACCAATTTTTTTGATGAAATATACTCAACTATCTAATCACTCCCCAAATAACTTTTGATGTTCAGGGCTGGATCATCAAAAGTGGTATATGGTGGTATATGGATTCATATGTCTGATAAAGTGAGACTAATTGTTGTGGTTTTAGGTCAAGTCATAGGCCGTCATTGTTTGTTAAGTTTATTAAGATTAATATTTAAGACTTATAAAGACCTCACTCTTTTCATGTTTCTCTTTCATATGTGTCTATTGTATGAGTAGAAGTAGAACCTTCTTAGTAAGAGTTGTTAAGAAAGAATCTTTGATAACATTTCGGAATGATTGACTTATGAAGAACCTAGTTCTAATGTCTTAGACTAGATAATTTTATATTGTGATGTAGAACTCTTATGGTTGTACACTTATGTTATTTGTACTATATTATGAATATTTACATAAGAGATGAAACAACAACATATATTTATATTTGTGAAAAATGACGTCATATTTTTTATACGAAAATTTATTTTATATAAAAAAATTACTCACAAATTCTAATTAAGTATTTATATAGTAGTCGAGTTGTTAAGGTAGACGCTTCTGTAGTGGATTTTTCTGAGCTAATTTCTTACAAATTGGTTGGTAAATATGGAATCAATCATTATGACTTTCACAAAACATGAGGTTTAAAAATTCACTGATTTAACGATTTCAAATTGTGGCAGTTGAAGATGCAAGCTCTTTGTTCAACAAGGCTTCCTTAATGCTTTGGAAGCTTAATCCAAGCTTGACGCATCAATGGAAGAGAAGGACAAAAAAACATTGTTAGAAAAGGCTCATGACACTATTGTTCTTGGCCTAAGTGATAAGGTTTTGAGACAAGTCTCGAAGGGGATGACTGAAATATAACTATGGACTAAGATTGAGAACTTCTAGACGACAAAATCCTTGGTAAATTATTTTTATTTGAAGTAATCATTGTACTCATATAAGATGATTAGTAAAAAGGTAATTAGAAAATAGATGGATAAATTCGACAAGTTAAATATTTGATTTGGAAAATATTGATTTGTAGATTGGTAATGAGGGTTAAGTACTGTTATTTAAGTATGAATTGCCTGAGACATATGATCATTTTAAGAAAATATTATTATATGAAGAGAAACTCTAGATTCAAGAGGTTCAACCTATTTTAAAATTATAAAAGATGAATGAGAAACTTGAAATTAAAGTATCTAGTGTTAGAGATGACTTTTTAGTATTAAGTAGATCAATGATACTAGAAGATATAAAAACAAGTCAAAATAAAAAATATACAATCGAAGAAATAAATCGTGAATTAAATATTACCAATTGAAGAAGAAAAGTTACCTAAGAAGATTTTGTAAAAAAAAGGTAAAAAAAAAAAAAAGACTAAATCGTCTCAGTTTGACCATTATATTTAGTGAAGCAATTCTAATAAAAAAAATAATTAATTTTATAACCATTATTGGCATTAACATTTTCGTAGTTTTTTAAAACCACATTTAATCCTGTATTGAAATATATGTAAATATAATAATAAAATAGACAAATATTTATTTTAAAATTAAGAAGTTGTTTAATTAAGGCGGCAAGGACAAACAAAGGAATCATGTTATAATTAATTACAATCATTAATTAATATAATTTCTATCTTCATAAGGTCAAAAGTCAACAAGAATGTACATACTAATTATTTTAAAATTTAATTCATGTACAGATACCATATTTATTAATTTTTTTATATTTAAAAGGTCAAAGTTGAAGATATTTAAAGTTAAAGTAGTTTCAATTATTACCGAAACAACTAATAGAATTCAACCTATTTTATTAATTCAATATTTAATAACATCATATAATATAATAAGTTTCTAAATTTAATATTATAAGAAATCAAAATGACTTTTTTGAATGTGACTTTCTTTAGTTTTGTACCATACAAAGTACATTTCTGTGCTATAAATATTCAAATCACCTGCATGTTTCAAGAAACATAAAACCTTCTTATCAAACATCAACCTTTTCTTTCTCTTCATATATCAAAAGATTGCAATTCAGGAGATATGTCAAATGCCCCGTTCATTACATTTTTGCTTGTCTTTATTGCCATACAAGCTTCTCAAGGTATTTCTTACAAGTGATGTCATTATATTTAGTATTAGACTAATATTAATCTAGAGAAGTTTCTTAGGCCATTATTGTTAGATATTTTTACTCACTTTATCTAATTTACTAATTTGTCCTAATTCATTTCATCTAACGTTTTAATAGTAAACAGGATATAATTTTAATTATATATTATTTAAAAAATATAAACACAAAATTGTATCAATTTAAATTTTAAATACTTAGAAATTGATTTGATTGAGTATTTTTAAATGTAAAAAAGTAACCACCTTTTATATGATCAATTACAATTAAAATAAATATTCATTTAGTCCACCATATTTCACATCTAACTATATATATTTTATTCATATTTACGAGTACTAAAATTATACACTTAACTTTTCAGGTCTTTCACCTTCAAGGACATCAACAAATACAGGAATACTAGATCAAGATCATTGTTTTGTTGACAATGATTGTATAAAATTTCTTCCGTTCTTGAGTTGTCAAGAAGCATCAGTTCGTTGTACTATTATTAATGGAAAAAGAAAATGTGAATGCAATTAAAAAAAAAAAGAGGATCAGGTATAACAATTAAAATTTAAGAAAATAAACACTTTCTTAATAAAGTAATTTTATTCAACATTCTTTCCATTGAAAATTGTTATTGTATTTGTTTTCTAGTTAACTATTTAATGTTATAGGTTCTATTTGTTTGAGATCTCAAGTCAATTAGGAATAAGGTAGAATATAACATATAAGTGAGATGCAATCTTTATCTTAAAAATTAATTTAGTGAAACTAAGTAAGGTATAAACATACTTATTAAGATGATATCATAGTCATTTATAATCTATCATAGTCAAGTTTTTGGACTATTATGTCACGTTAAAATGTTTCTCGTTTATATCTTACATTTGAGATATTCATTTTTCGGCGTGAATATGTATTGAAGATCCCATATTGAGCAGAAATAAAGTTGAATCATAACATATAAATAAAATGTCATCTTCACTTTATAAGTCAGTTTTATCAAACTAAATTAGGCAAACCTATATGTTAAAAATATTTAAAATTGTAATTATTTTTTATATTCATTTAATACATTTAACTTTGCAAATCGTTCTTCTTCAAAGAAGTCAAGATTTCCATGTTCTACAATCCGAGATTGTACTGCTTACCTTCCTAACCTTTGTCATGGATTACCAATACCTATTTGTGATCACGGTAATTGTCTTTGTGGACAAAAAGGAACAACCAACAACTCAAACATTTAAAGGATGTATCTTGAGATTGGAAGAATAACTCAACTATGATTGAATAATGTATGAATAATAGTATGAAGATGCAATAAACATGTATTAAATTTATGAAAGTGGAAAATAGAATAAATGTTCCTTAGTTATTTTCTATAATTTTTAATCCAGTTTTATAAAATTATAAATGCATGAAATTGATGAAAATTCTCTCTTTGTTATATAAGAAAGTCTATAAGAAAAGTAAAATAGACAGAAAAAATATTTTTGTGTTTTTAGAAACAATATTTTTAAATTCATTAATTTTTATAATATTTGAAACTGGTTAATTCAGTTTTTTACATATTAGTTTATATAATTTAAAATAAAACATTATTTTAAATGTTATTTTATTATAAAATGATCATAAAATATATAAAATTTTAAAAATAAACATAAAGATATATATATATATATATATATATATATATATCTCATTTCCCTTACTTTCAAGAGTTATAAAAAGTTACATGAAAGTTCTTGATTTATTACTATTTTTTTGTGTTCAGACTTATGATCAGAGGTCATATATTTATAGTGCATTTTGTAATCATTACTATTCCATTTGGTTGGAATTTAATTAGATTTTAATAGTGGATGTGATAGTGCGTTAAGGTAAAAATAAATTGATGTAGCATGGTGAAATGATGATAAATGATTAAGTTTATCTAACCTTATTTGAGCATTAAATACGAGTAGATATTCAATTTTTATTGTTACTATTATTATTATTATTATTACTACTACTATTATGATTACGTAGAGACTAACTGATAATTGATCCTTATGGATCAAAGTTGAAAGGCTCAATGGTGCGGAAGAAGAAAGTCAAAGTCGAAAGACCTAAAACAGAATGCTAAGATTATGATCCTAAATACGAATAAAATACACAAAACTGAATGGTTAAGATTATCTTTCTAAATACGAATCGAATGTCCAAAATCGAATGTTAATATTATTTTCCTAAATATAGAACTGAATACACAAAACTGAATGGTTAAGATCATCTTCCTTAATACAAACCGAATGCATTAAAACCAAATGCTAAGATCATCTCCCTAATACCGAACCGAATACACAAACTCAAATGGTTAATATCATCTTCCTAAATACAAACCAAATGCCTAAAATTGAATACTAATATTATGTCCCTAAATACCAAACCGAATGGTTAAGATCATATCTCTAAATAAGAACCGAATACACAAAATCAAATGCTAAGATCCAAACTGATCTAAATATCTTAATTATTTATTATTTTATATATATACACATATATAATTTGCTTTAAAATGAAAATTATGACAGAAATAATAATATATTATATTCATATTTTTAGGATGTTACAGTTGCCCACTCAATGTTTGATTAGGAACAAATGTGCGACACTTTTCTTGGTGTTACACCAGACAAAGGTCAATCACTAATTGGTTCAGAAGTGAAACTCAAACGACTAAGGAAACATATGCTCCCACAATGTGTCTAACCAATAGAAGAACAACTATAGGCCATCGTAGGATGTACATACTAAGTTTGATTGGAGGAGTTTTGATGTCTGATAAGATAAAATAGAGAACAAAATTCATCTCATGTGCTTACTACTTTTGACTAATCTACACAAAACAAGGCAATACATTTGGGGTTCTACTTATTTAGCTATGTTGTACAAGGAATTGTGCAGGGCACTAAATGCAAATAAAAAATAATCGATGGATTTGCATCATTTCTACAATCATGACACATGGTATTGCATGTCATACACCATGCCTCTTTCCACCTAATAACCTTTGTCCCCCCAATTTGTAGGTTAAGTGGCAGTCAAGTTATGAACTTCATAAACGTTCCTCTCAATGACCTTTTAGGGTATAGGTCTATAATTGACCACATATAAAGTGATTAGGTATTGGAAAAAAATCATTCACTCAACCTTTATTTAAATGTTTAACTTCAACATAAATCTCCTGATAACAATGATTTACTATAATTTAAATAGAATTCATACAAAAACTTTGAGGCATCTAACCCAATAGAAGCCTACAAGGATGTTGAACTTTAAACAACATGCACTTTCATCATTTGTTTTGCAGTAATTGAATGACACCATTCTGATAGAGTTCAGTTACAATTTGATCTGTTGCAGGTTCATGCCTCCCCTAACAACTTGGACGAATTCCACAAACTTAACAATACAAGGACCTTTGTTCTACCCTCAAGAGTACATGGAATGTGCATAACCAATTTCTTATATTTCTTATCGATGTAGTAACTACTACAAAATCTACCAACCTAAGCACACATTCCCTCCTGCAACGAATTATTATCAGCCACAAGATGAATCTTGTCTACATTTGTTCCCAATTGAACAATTCAATACACCTGAACCATAACTACAATGGATGACAAACTACACTCATTTTCATTCAATTCAACTGATTTCTTGTCTAACATATTCGTAATAGATCTTAACACCCTACCTTTCACTAACGCTTACATGCAATATATGCATGCAACACAATTTCATAGTGATGTTGTTTGTTCTTCTATCCTTTCTAATTGAATACATAATCATCACAATTTGAATCCATGACAAACCACAAACCCAATAACCACAATCATCTTAAAACAACCGACTGCATAATAGATATTGTCATCGTTTGATTGTTATGAAGACTAAGATCTTCTTAAAACAATAAATAAATTTATTGTGTACAAAAATTCCAACTTATTAATAAAAAAATTAAATCGTGGACAAAAATTCTAACTTATTGATAAAGAAATTTAACTTGTCATTCCAATATTTAAATTCTCTAAAATTCATTCAAAATTAAATTTCACGTCTCAAAAATTGACATTAACTTAACTCACATAATTAAACTAACATTAAATTTTTAACATTTATTTTTTAATTTAACTTTACATGTAAACCAAACCTATACATATCTTAAACAACATTGTCATCATTGTTAACAACATCAATAATAATATTATAAACCATTACAATAATGCCACATTTCATTCTCAATCATATTACAAAGATATAATTTTTTTTCACGTATACATTCTTTTCTATATTTCTTACTTTAAGGAAATGAATTAAAATTTAATCTTAACACTATTGTTTATCTTTGATTTACGTATACACATTCAACTTTATCATATTATAATTATTAAAATCTTGTCTTATTTTAGTGTAACGAATAATAATGACATTAATGTTAAATACTTTTATTTATTTTTTCATTCAAATACAAATTACCTTTGAACCTAATTTTTTTCTAAAAATAATTATTTTATATTTCTTTTGTAAATACTTATATATATATATATATATATATATATGTATATATATGTATATATATATATATATATATATATATATATATATATATATATATATATATATATATATATATATATATATATATGTATGTATATATATATATATGTATATATATATATATATCATCTCACACATAATAACAAATATTATTAAATTAATTAATTTTT